>Ga0102832_1000432_pt1 | contig 72897 bp, 59 predicted proteins | sample EBPBio282013_DNA_FD_88942 | JGI IMG/M metagenome (GOLD analysis project Ga0102832, IMG submission 88942) | Wastewater treatment Type I Accumulibacter community from EBPR Bioreactor in Madison, WI, USA - Reactor 2_5/28/2013_ DNA (Illumina Assembly) | ecosystem: Engineered > Bioreactor > EBPR >...
AATACAGAAAACTGTTTTTTCGTACAACTATTTTAGTATATTTGTTTACTGTGAAGAGAAAGTTTTTTCACAGTCTGACGTTGGCAGAAAATTTTGACCAGCGTTCGGGCCAAAAGAAAACATTCAGAGAATTAAATACTGAAAAAAATTGATATTCAGTCGGAAAAACCGAAACAGCGACTAAAAGTAATCTGAAAGTAGGTAAATTTAAAATTCACTTAAATGAACAATTCTTTACTTTTATTTTTAACACTAATTTCAACTTTTGGATTTTCACAAACGAATTGTTGGAAAGAAGTTAGCTCTCTGAAATCACATACTTTAGCAATAAAAACCGACGGAACTTTATGGGCTTGGGGAACTAATAGTTATGGTGAACTTGGAAACAATACAACAGTTAGTAGTACTAATCCAATTCAAATTAGTTCCTTGACAAATTGGAAACAAGTTAGTGCTGGTGCGGAACAATCATTTGCTATAAAAACTGATGGGACATTATGGGTTTGGGGAAGAAATAACGGTGATAGGCTTGGGGTATCAGCTTCTATCGATACAAAAATTCCAGTACAATTAGGAAGTTTAACTACATGGAAAAACGTATACGCAGGTACATATTATTGTCTTGCGACTAGAACTAATGATATTTTATGGGGTTGGGGTGAGAATAGTTTTGGACAATTAGGTTTAGGTACAAATACTGCGGTAGTTACTTCACCAACACAAATTGGGACGTCAACTTGGAAGGATATTTCAGCGGGTTACTATATCACATTGGGAATTAAAACAAATGGTACTTTATGGGGTTGGGGTTACAACGCAAATGGACAAATTGGAGATGGAACAGTAGTTGACAAAAATATTCCAATCCAAATAGGAACTGCAACAGATTGGAAACAAATGGACACAGGTTATTATCATTCAATAGCATTAAAAAACAACGGTACTTTGTGGGCTTGGGGTTCTAATATTTCTGGACAGTTTGGTAATGGTTCAACCACTTCTTCTAATTCACCTATTCAAATTGGAAGTGCAACTGATTGGAAGATAGCGAGTTTAGGTGGTGAATATAGTGTAGCTACAAAAAACGATAACACAGTTTGGTCTTGGGGTAAAAACACTTTTGGTCAATTAGGTATTGGTAATACCACTAATTCATCAACACCTAATCAAATTGGAATTGCTACAAATTGGGATAAAATATCCGCTAGTGCTTTAACCACCTATTCAATTAATTCAAATTTTGATTTATATTCTTGGGGACAAAATTACACTACTAGTCCTACTACTATAAGTTGTACGTCTTTAGGGATTTCTAACAACACCAAAGAGTTTGTCAAAATCTATCCAAATCCAATAAAAGAAATAATTTACATATCAAATTTTACAAATATTGAATATGAGATTTTTGATATTATTGGAAAATCAGTTTTAAAAGGAAAAACTAATGAAAATCAAATAAATGTAAATTCATTATTAAATGGTATTTATATCTTAAAACTTAAAAATGAAGGTGAAATATTTACTCAAAAATTTATAAAAGAATAAAGTATGAAAATTCCAACGCATCTAAAACATAAACCAATTATTGTAGTAAATGATTATGAGCAAATTGATTCAATATATGCAAATCATTCCGATGTAAGAGCATTATCAATTGGAGAAGCTCAATATGACAACAAACAAATTTCTTTAAAAGTTTGGAGGCATACAGGAAAAAAATGGAGTCGACAAAATGAAGAAATTCCTATTCATAGAAATATAGATTTAACAATCTTACTGCTAGGCTCATTATTGACTGATATTTCTGCAAAATATCCAACAACAAGTTTAAGAGAAGAAATAATAAATGAAACTAAAGTTCTTGATATTCAAAATTATTATAAAAAAAATGAGAACTCTTTGAAACCGAGGTTAGAAGAACTGAAAAGTGTGCTCGACAAATTTTTATCTAAATAGTTAAATCTTCTGCCAACACGCGTTTGGCGCAATTGCGAATTTTGTGGTAAGTTCACGTTTATGTTTCGCAAGAATTTTTATCTTTAACGGAAAATAATCAGTTCCGAAGTTCGCAACTGACGCCAAGCGCGGGAACGTACAGCATTTAACAAATGAAGATAACAGAACAAGAAATACAAGCAGATTACAAAAATCGAATTAACCGAGTTTTTGAATTTATTGACGAAAACTTGGACTCTGACTTGTCTCTAAACAGTGTTTCAGAAATTGCTTTTTTCTCACCATTTCACTTCCATCGAGTTTTCAAGTTTATTACAGGAGAAACATTGAATGAATATGTAACAAGAAGTAGAATTGAAAAATCAGCCTTGGATTTGTTGCATAAAAATATCACGACAACAGAAATCGCTCATAAATATGGATTTAGCGATAATTCTTCGTTTTCCAGAGCATTTAAAAAATATTATAGAATAAGTCCGACCGGTTTTAGAAAACAAAATCCAAATCGACATAGCAAGATTAGTCAACTTCAAAGCAAGAACGGACAAGACTATCCAGACTATGGCAAATACATTTGCATCATTGATAACCTTAAAAATTGGATAAAAATGAATGCAAAAATTGAGATTAAAGAAATGCCAAAAATGGATTTGGCTTATGTTTCAAGTATCGGACCGCAAAACCTTGAAAACGCTTATGGAAAACTAATTCAATGGGCAACACCTCAAGGTTTGATGAACGACCAAACAAAAATGGTAACGATATATCACGACAGTTTTAAAGTGACAGAAGCCAACAAAGTTAGAATGAGTGCTTCAATTTTGTTAAACAAACCTGTAGAAACAGATGGCGAAATTGGACTGACTTCAATCGAAGCAGGAAAATTTATAGTTGGTAACTTCGAGATAGGAATGAACGAATTTGAAAAATCGTGGACAGGACTATTTTTATGGATGAACAAAAACGGATATAAAAAAAAAGACAGAAACCCTTTTGAGATTTACCATAATAATTTTAAAGAACACCCTGAAAAGAAAGCAATAGTTGACTTTTATATACCAATCGAATAAAAAAACGCTGTACAACAATGTATATAAAAAATAGGCGATTTTGTAATAAAATCAATGCTTTTAGCTCGTATTAAACTTGGTGCTTAACCGAAAGTTTTGTGCTTCGAAATCGCCTACTTTTCATATACTAACCGTTAAAAAAACCAACCTTTAAAAGAAATCTTAACGCCATTTAATAAAACTTTTAGTTTTTTAATGAGTTGGTTATTCACTTTACTTATCATTTTTCAAATTGGGCTTGGCTATTACAATGCGTTTAGAGCCAATTATTCCAAACTAGGAATTGCCTACAGGGTAGTTTTGTTTTATGGATTACTATTTCTAGAAATATTGATACTGCTTTTTATTGCAATAGGCTATGTAACCCATTGGAAATATGGTGAAATATCGCTAACGCCTTTTGGTTAATTCTTCAAAATAAAAAAATCTTTTAGCAAACCTGTCAGGCTTAAGTTTTACTCCAACACTTCGAGTAAGACATCGCTTTCGGTACCGTTTGGAAAAGTGATTTGCAGTTTCTGCGCCAATGTTGGTGCTATTTGTGTGATTACTTTTTTGGCATGGGTTTCGCCGTGTTTTATTTTCCAACCAAAGAATATGAGCGGCACATGGGTGTCATAGGAATAAGTAGAGCCGTGCGTTGTTCCTGTTTTCCCATATTCGATAATACCGGGCTTAAACTGAAAAACTAAATCGCCGTTTTGGGTAACATCATAACCTTTGGCAATACAATTTAAATAATAGTCGCTTCTGGGATTGTTAAGAATTTCTTCTTCGGTAAATACACGTTTTATTTGAGGTTGTGTCATCAAAAAATTAGCAACTATTTTTTTTATGTTAGAAAGTTCAAGGTTTTTAGATTTAATTTTTTCTTTATCAAAATAAACATTAGAACTAGAATAATTAAGAATCAAATCTTCACCAAAGGTGTCAACAGAAAACTTTTTAAGCAGTGTTCTAATAGTGCTAAATTCTACATTAGTAACATCATATTTTTGATCTTTTAAAAACTGGGCATTTTCTGCCCCAGCATGATCGGCTGTTAAAAAGACTAAATAATTTCCTTTTCCTACTGTTTTGTCGAGATGGTTTAAAAAATCAGCAATGGTCAAATCTAATCTTAAATAAGTGTCTTGCAACTCTATAGAACGAGGACCGATGATGTGTCCTATATAATCTGTTGCCGAAAAACTTACGGTTAAAAAATCTGTATAATCATCCTTACCCAGTTGTTCTTTATCTATAGCTTCTTTAGCAAATTCGTTTAATAAATCGTTACCAAAAGGAGTTACACGCATTACAGCGGCGTCATTTTTTTCATAAATAGCTTTTAGGTCGTATGGAAAAACAGGTTTTGGTGCGTTATAAATAGTTCCTTCATAAGGATTATCGTCTGTTAAACTTTCGTCATATGTAGCTATTGGTTTTAGCATATCCCATCCTTTGTTGATGTATTTCATGTAGTTTTTCTGAGCATTAAAATCTTGAACCCATGTTGGTAGTTTTTCGCCATAAAAAGTACTTGAAATAAAGTCGCCCGATTTACTGTACCAAAATGCCCAATTGGCAAAATGACCTGCAGGAAGAATGGCGCCTCTATCTTTCATGCTAATACCAATTACTTTTCCTCTAAAATTGGTTGACAATCGAAGCTCGTCTGTGATGGTAGTAGCAAGCAAGTTTTTCGGCGACATGGCTCCTTCTTCAACCGAACCGTTTCCTATAGTTTGCACAGATGAATCATCAGTACAATACCGTTGTTTTCCTAAATCTCTACTAAACCATTCGTTGCTAACAATTCCGTGTACCGATGGTGTTGTTCCTGTATATATAGAAGCATGGCCTGGTGCTGTATAGGTTGGAAAATAGTTGTAGTGTGTGTTATGAAAGGTATAACCTTCGTTCATCAATCGTTTAAAACCATTATCTGAGAAATCATTTTGAAAACGGTATAAATAATCCATCTTCATTTGGTCAACGACAATACCAACCACCAGTTTAGGTCGTTGGTTTTGTGCCACAAAACTAAAGGAAACGAAGAACAATAAACTAACGAGTGTACTTTTCATATCAATATTTAAAACGACAAAAATAACACTTTGATTGGTAAGATTTTTAAAAGTTGAATTAACATACGATTAAAAACACAAATGCATACTTAAAAGTATGCATTTGAACCCAATAATAAAAAAACAATTAATTATATGTAAACTATTTTAAAATTCTAAATGTACATCTACGATTGATGGCATGTTCTTTTTCTGTACAATCGTTTTTTGGACAGATGATTAAAGGCTTGGTTTCGCCATAACCAATAGAACGCAGACGCTTTCTATCAATTCCTTTTTCAACTAAATATTCTAATGCCGATGCAGCACGACGGTTTGATAGTCTTAAGTTGTATAAATTAGAAGCTCTGGCATCGGTGTGTGCTCCAATTTCAATTTCCATGTAAGGATATTTTTTAAGTAATGCGATTAATCCATCCAAAACTTGTGCGGCTTGTGGTTTAATATTCGATTTGTCTAAGTCGAAATAAATGTTTTCCAACTCAATGAATAATGAGCCTTCTAAATCTTTCTTGATGTTCTTTTCTACATCGGAATACGACTCGATTTTCATTTCTAAATTTATATATACTTTTCCTTTTACACTGGTATCAAATGATGCTTCGGCAGGAATATAAAAATCTCGAAATGCCATGACTTTATATTTCTTATTTGGTTCGGTGTTGAAAGTAAAGTCACCATCTTTTCCAACAATAACTTCTTCTAGCAATTCGCCTGCTTCGTTATAAAGTTTCACCGTTGTTCCTGGCAATAACTGCAATGAATTTTTATCTCGAACAACACCTTCAACAGCAAACAACAGTTTATTTTCTTCAAGAGCAACAGTATATAGATTATCATCGCCCGTTCTGTTGGAAGAAAAATAGCCTTTGCCCGTTTTGTAGTCTAGTATCAAATTGAAATCATCCATGCCACTATTGATGGTTTCTCCTAAGTTTTGAGGTTTATCAAAATCAATATCGTTTAGCTTAATAGCCATAAATATGTCTAAATTCCCGTTGCCTTGATGACCATCGGAAGCAAAGTATAACGAACCATCATCGGCTATAAATGGGAATTGTTCTCTATGAATGGTATTTATCGTTTCGCCTAGATTTCGAGGTTGACTGTAGGTTCCGTCTTCGTTTATATCCACCACAAAAATATCAAAAGAACCTATTGTTCCTTTCATATCGCTGGCAAAATACAATTGTTTTCCATCTTTAGACAAAGCAGGATGTTCCACTGAATATTCATCGCTTGAAAAAGGCAGCATCGTAACATTGGTCCATTTTCCATCAACAAATTCGGCTTTATAGAGTTTTACGGTTGCAATGCGTTCATTTCCTATTTGCACTCTTTCACCTGTTCTGCTGAAGTACATAGTTTTCAAATCTTCGGTAAACACAGCATTACTTTCGTGTTTTTTAGAATTGATTTCTTCAGGAAAAGGCTCAACGTTTGTTAGTTGACCTTCGTTATTAACCGTTGCAGAAAACAAATCTAAAAAAGGTCGGTCGTTCCAGCCATATTCACCTCCATCAGCATTTCGAAGCGATGCAAACACCACTTTATCACCATAGAAAGAAATTCCAAAGTCGCCATTGGTTTTATTTTTAGACATCATTACCAGCTTGTAGGTAAATGCACTATTTCTAGTAATGTTCTTCATGAATTTAGGTGTGTTTTGTTCAAAACCTAAATACTCACTCATAATAGCATCGCCTTTGTTATAATCGTCAATTCCTTTGAGGGCATTGGCATAGCGGAAAAAGGTTTCTTTATCCAAACTATCTTTATACGAAAAGAATAATTGTCCATAAGCACGAACGGCATTGGTCATTTGGAAATTGTTGTAATAACTATCACCCAATTTTTGTAAAATGTCTTTCGTAGGTTTCAATTGCTCATAAATCTCAGCAGCTTTTACATATTCCTTTTTTTCATAGAATTTATTTCCTTGTTTAAGCGTCGCTTTCTTTTGACCAAAAACGGAAGTTAAACAACCCAAAATAAATAGTATGTAAAATAATTTTTTCATATATAATTATTAAAAGAATCGAGGTGATTTGTCATAACCTTTATTCGATAATTTTGCAAAATCTAAATCAAACAATAAAAACACTTCATGCGAACCCGAATTGAAATTTCTTAAATTGGTTAAGGTATAATCATAAGAATATCCTATTCTCAAAGTTGGTGTTATGTAAAAACTTGCTAATCCAGAAACAGAATCACCATTTCGATATGCGGCACCTAACTCAAATTTATTATTGATTAATACGTTCGTTGTAATGTCTAAAGAAAGTGGCGCACCCGAAACTGCTCTGGCCATGAAAGCAGGTTTTAATTTGAAATTATCATTTCCATTAAAGGTGAATACATATCCACCTGTTAAAAAATAGTGCATCTGCTCAACTCCTGTGGTTGTAATTCCATCTGTTCTTTCAAGATGTTTTGTCATCAACAAATTGGGAACTGATACTCCTGCATAATAATTTTTGCCAAACAAATACATTCCAGCACCAATATTTGGGAACACTTTGCTAATGTTATTTTGAAATGTTGGATCTGGCAATGGGTCGGAATAGACAAAACCATTAAAGTTTGTATCAAAAAATGTTGCTCCGGCTTTGGCACCAAAAGATAATCTCATTTCTTCGGAAAGCGGTAAAACATAAGCAAAATCGACATATACATTGTTTTCATTAACAACATCTCCAATTTTATCATTAACTACTGAGATACCCAATTCTACTCTTTTGGAAATTGGTTTGTGTGCAAAAAATGTTGCTGAAGTTGGTGCTCCTTTTACCCCAACCCATTGCGAACGGTACAAACCTCCGATATTTAAAACATCTGCGTTTTCTGTTGCATAAGCAGGGTTTATTACACTCATATTGTACATATAATGTGTAAACATTGGGTCTTGTTGTGCGCTTGATTTCATTGAAAAAAGCACCACTATCAGCACAAGGAGATATTTAAAAAATCTATGTTTCATGTGTGTACTCATTTCAATTATCTATTTAAATAAACGCTACCTTGGTATGGATCTCTAGTGCCATCGTTAAAGTAGATTATGAAGAAATAAACGCCGGAAGGCAGCACATTGCTACCCAAACGCAAACTCTTTTCGGTAGTTGTTCCATTCCAACGTGGTGTGTTTTTATTTCCAATATATATTAAGTTTCCATAACGGTTGTAAACTTCCAACTTGAAATTAGGATATAAAACCTCAAGATTCACTATATGAAAATCGTCATTAATTCCATCATTGTTTGGTGAGAAACCATCTGGAATAATCAATTCTTCACATATAGTAGTATCAACAGTTACTGCTAATCTTGTAGCTCCTTCGCAACCACTTTGGGAAACCAAAGCCGCATAATAAATGGTACCATTTATCAATGCATCCGTTTCTGAATAGGCCGTTCCGCCAGTTACAGCATCATACCAAATTACTGCTTGACCACCTGCAATATTTGCAGACAAATCGGCTACCGTTGGATTATCCGTTTCACAAAATTCATTTCCTTTATCAATCAATGTTGGGGTTCCAAGGTCTGAAACCGAAAATGTAAATGGTGTAAATAATGCACCTGTTGCTGTACACAAAGTAGTGTCAGACATTATATCTAAAATGCTAATTGTTGTATCGCCAGCATTGACTAAACTAGTTGCAGGAATAGTAAACGTTGCTACTCCTGAAACGACAGTAATAACTACGGTTGCCGAAGTCGTATTTGCTCCAGATAAATCATAAATAATGGTGTAATCACCATCTGCTAATCCTGTGGCGTTGCTTATTGTTACTTCGCTAGTAAAGTTCAAACAAGTAGCATCTGCCGATAAATTGGCTCCTGCGGTACTTGGAATTGGATTGATTACTATCGTTGTTGTTGCATTTGGAGTTGGATTGGCACAAGTCGTTGATATGACAATACCATTAATCGTTAAAGTATAACTTCCTGCTGTTGGGAAAAGCGTATTTGCTAATTGGAACTGTCCATTTCCAGCAGTAATAACTACATCACCCGAATTTCCTGAAAGTACTACTGCACCCGAAATGGAATAATTAAATTGATAAGTAGCATCAGGTAAGTTTACTGCATTTGAAATGGACACAATTATATTTTCACCAAAACAAACCGCAGCAACACTCACGTTGGAGCTCAAAATATCAGCTAAAGGTTTAACCTCAAATTGCGATGTCACATTCACAACTGTGTTAGTACAGTTTGAAACTGTATTTACAATATTGGTGAATGAAATTACAGTAACCCCAACATTTGGCAATGAAGAAGCAGGAATTAAGAAACTTCCGATTCCAGCAGTTATTGTAACTGAAACCGTTTGTGCAGTTGCCGAGTTACTACCTGTCAAATCATAGGTTAATGTATAACTTCCATCCGTCATTCCGTTTAAATTCACCACAACATCAGCACCCAAACACGCTGGCGAAATAGTAATATTTGGTGTTGAAATTTGAGGATTTGGCAAAACCGAAAATTGAACCGTTTCGTCATCCGTTCCACAAGCATTTGAAACTGTATAAGTATAACTATAAGTTCCAGGTGCAAAACTGATAATATTTAATGGAGACGTTACGGTTTGGTTTGTTGCATCTGTCCATATTCCACCTGCATTTTCATTATCTAAAAGAGATGCTAAATCCAGAGTTCCTGTTGATGGACATACGGATATAATTCCATTAAATGTTCCTGCAACAATTGGTGCAACTATTTCAAAACTCATAGAAGTTGAAATGGCTGGGTTAGAACATGCCGTTGATGAAGTAATGGAATCTATTTGAATGGTATAATTTCCAATGGTTGCAAAAACGGAAGCTAAAATGGTAAATTGTCCATTTCCAGAAGTTATAACAACATCGCCAGAATTTCCAGAAACCACTACTCCACCAGATATGGAATAATTAAATTGATAAGTGCCGTCTGGTAAATTTGTAGCATTTGAAATTTGAACAACAACATCTGTATTTAAACAAGCATTAGCCACAGTAATATTCACACTATCAATAGTTACTAATGGGTTAATCACAATAGAACCCGTAACATCTGAAGGTGTAGCAATACAATTTGTAACCGTATTTCCTAATGAAGTAAAGGTAATTATAGTTGTTCCACTATTTGGAATATCCGATGCTAAAATGGTGAAGCTTGCAGTTCCACCAGCAACTGTAATTTGAACAGATTGATTGGTTAAAACATTACTGCCAGACAAATCGTAATTCAAATTATAAGTTCCATCCGACATTCCAGATAAAGTAACCTCTGCATCCAAACCAATACAAATTGGCGTTATTGAAACATTAGTATTTAAAATAGTTGGAACTGGTAGAATCGTGAATTCAACAGTTGTAAAATCAGTTCCGCAACTATTTGTTACAGTATAAGTATAAGAATACGTTCCTTCGGCAAATGCTGAAATAGCAATTGGAGAAGTTACCGTTTGATTGGCTGAATCGGTCCAAATCCCACCATTATCTTGACCTGTTAATAATGTGTCTAAATCTAAAGTTCCAGCAGAGGCACAAATTGGAGCAATAGTTACAGAAGTTCCCGGATTTGGTAATGGATTAACAATAACAGTAACAATGGAAGTATCTGTAAAACATGGATTAGTTCCGCCGCCAACGGTATATGTAAAAGTATAAGTTCCCGGTAAAACTAAAGAAGGATTAAAAGTTGTTCCTGATAAAGCACCAGTAGCATCGTCATCAGCAAAAGTTCCAGCACCTTGAGTTCCGTCTAAGCCTGATGTTAAATCAATAGTTGTATCATCAGCACACGCTTGAATTTGTCCATCAGCACCAGCTATTGGTGATTGTACAACTGTAACCGTAACTTCTGCTGTTGCTGGCGTACAGTTTGTTCCACCAACCGTATAAGTATATACAGCGGCAGCATCTAGTAATGGGTTGAAAACTCCTGTACCACTAGCTAAAGTTGGCGACCACGTTCCACCTGTTTGTGGTGTTCCGTTTAAAAAATCAAATAAATCTTGAGCGGCATCATTGGTACAAAATAGATGAGCACCATCCATACCAGCATCTGGAATTGGATCTATGGAAACTGAAATTGTAGCCTCATCATTATCACATGGGTTTGGTCCAGTTAATGTATAAGTATAATCGGCTGCGGCATCCACACTTGGATCAAAAACTCCTGTACCACTGTTTAACGGTGGTGACCAAGTTCCACCTGCTTGAGCATTTGGACCTAAAAGTAAAAACAAATCTTGTGGAGCACTATTTAAACACAACGATACCGAACCGTTATTGCCCGCTTCTGGTCCTGGAATTACTGTAACTATGACATTAGCAGTATCATCAACGCAAGGCGAGATACCCACAATAGTATAAGTATAAGTTCCAGAAACATCAACAGCTGGATTGAAAATTCCTGTTCCGCTATTTAATGGCGGTGACCAAGTCCCACCTGTTTGAGGTGAACCCGTTAACGAATTAAATAAATCAACAGAGTTTTGATTAGAGCAAATAAATAAGTTGCCATCTGTTCCTGCATTAGGAATTGGATTAACTGTCACTTGAACTGAAACAGTTGCAGGTGGGCAAAGTGGATTTCCAATAACAGTATATGTATATGTATTTGAGACATCAACAGCTGGATTGAAAATTCCTGATCCGCTATCTAATGGTGGCGACCAAGTTCCACCTGCTTGAGCAGTTGCGCCTAATAAAGTAAACAAGTCAATACTTGGCGAGTTAACACACAAATTTATTGGACTAGGAGAAACTCCAGCAACTGGAGGCTCAACAGTTGTAATTGTAACACTGCTTGGTGTGGTGTTTACACAGCTTGGTGTACCTGTTGTAGCTACACTTACAATGTTAATAACAGTATTTGCTGAAAAAGTATTGTTTATCGTGGCTGTTCCCGTTGCGTTTAATGTGATGGTTTGGTTTGTTGCGCCATTGATGTTATAGGTTACTATCGAATTTGGTGTGCCTGTAAACGTTATTGTGGCTGGTGAATTGGCACAAATCGTTGTTGGCAATACACTAACACTTGCTGTTGGTAATGGCAATACCGTTAAGATAACACTACTTGGTGTCGTATTTACACAGCTTGGCGTACCTGTTGTAGCAACGTTTACGATATTGATAACAGTATTTACTGAAAAAGTATTGTTTATTGTGGCTGTTCCTGATGCGTTTAATGTGATGGTTTGGTTTGTTGCGCCATTGATGTTATACGTTACAATAGCATTTGGTGTACCTGTAAACGTTATCGCTGCTGGCGAATTGGCACAAATCGTTGTTGGCAATACACTAACACTTGCTGTTGGTAATGGCAATACCGTTAAGGTAACACTACTTGGTGTCGTATTTACACAGCTTGGCGTGCCTGTTGTAGCTACGCTTACAATGTTAATAACAGTATTTGCTGAAAAAGTATTGTTTATCGTGGCTGTTCCCGTTGCGTTTAACGTTATCGTTTGGTTTGTTGCGCCATTGATGTTATAGGTTACTATCGAATTTGGTGTGCCTGTAAACGTTATTGTGGCTGGTGAATTGGCACAAATCGTTGTTGGCAATACACTAACACTTGCTGTTGGTAATGGCAATACCGTTAAGGTAACACTACTTGGTGTCGTATTTACACAGCTTGGCGTGCCTGTTGTAGCTACGCTTACAATGTTAATAACAGTATTTGCTGAAAAAGTATTGTTTATCGTGGCTGTTCCCGTTGCGTTTAACGTTATCGTTTGGTTTGTTGCGCCATTGATGTTATACGTCACAATAGCATTTGGTGTGCCTGTAAACGTTATTGTGGCTGGTGAATTGGCACAAATCGTTGTTGGCAATACACTAACACTTGCTGTTGGTAGTGGCAATACCGTTAAGGTTACACTACTTGGTGTGGTGTTTACACAGCTTGGCGTGCCTGTTGTAGCTACGCTTACAATGTTAATAACAGTATTTGCTGAAAAAGTATTGTTTATCGTGGCTGTTCCCGTTGCGTTTAACGTTATCGTTTGGTTTGTTGCGCCATTGATGTTATACGTTACAATAGCATTTGGTGTACCTGTAAACGTTATTGTGGCTGGTGAATTGGCACAAATCGTTGTTGGTAATACACTAACACTTGCCGTTGGTTGTGGAATTACATTTACAGTAACCGTTGAACTCGCATTTGGACAAGGAGGATTGGTTACTGTATATGTAAACACATAAGGACTGCTAGCAGAATTTAAAGTTGAAACATTTAACGTTCCTAAACTTCCATTCGATGTAGCAATTGGACCCGCCCATGTTCCATTAGAATTAGGACTTCCTGTTAATTGATTAAAAAGATTAATAGAAGGCTGAGTTGATATTGTGCTTTGACAATAACTTTTTAGACTACTAACACCTGCATTATTTGGTTGATTTAAAGTAACCGTTACCTGAAATCTTGAGGTACTAGCACACGGAAAAATATTGGATTCAGCAAAATAAATCTGCCCATTTATTAACGGTATGCTTGGATCTAACGGAAAGCCAGATGTTTGTGATGTGTACCATAAAATATTCGTTCCATTTGCAACTAAATTTGAAACAGTTGGTAAATTAGCCGCACAAAAAACCTGTATAGTATTACCAGTTGGCGGTGGAACAATTAATATTTGTACATTAATTACATTTCTAGTTGTTTCACAACCAGTAATAGGATTTGTTTGGCTTGCATAATAAGCACCATTAGAAATTGGATCTGTTGGATTTAATGGAGATCCCCCAGTAGCCGTAGTGTACCATTTAACATTATTACCAATTATATATAAATTTAAATCTGAAACAACCGATTCTTGACAAAGTATAATAGCTGCTAATAATCTAATTGGTCTTGACACAATCGACACCGTGACCGATTGTCTTACTCCACAAGTTCCAGTATTATCATCAGCAAAATAATCTTCCCCTGACTCTAAAGGAGTTGACGCTAACAATGGAGTTGTTGACACTGCAGTATCATACCACACTACACCACCACCATTATTTGTTGCCACCAAATCCGCAACTGTTGGCGATTGAGAATCACAAAAAGATTGTGTTGTATTTGCAACCGTTGGACATTGAGAAAAACCATTAGCACCTACTCCTAAAAGAAATAGCAAAAAGTAAAACGAAAAAGTATTTTTTCTGAAACTAGTAATTTTCCCCATACACATAAATATAAAAGCTATTTCCTAAAAAATTGAAAAATCAGTTTCAAATTCATGACTAAAATTTCAATAAAAACAACCGTTTTGAATTAATGCAGAATAGCTTTTATAATATTACGCTTTATTAAAGTCATAAAAAAAGAGTTATTAAAATGTTATAAACAAACTAATAAACATAAATCATGAGAAATAAAAATTTAAAAAAACACATAAACACCTTTAAAACAAGTGTTTAATAAACAAGAAATATTTAAAATAAAGTTATCAATACTATTTTAGATTAAATATTTAAAAAAATATGTTAATAACTTATGACGGAAAATTATTTGTAAGAATGAAATTTAATGCAATTAAAAGCTGTTTTTTTGTAGCTCGTCTTTTGCAAAATTAAATTCAAAAAGAACAGAATCAATAATTTGTTCTACAGTTGAAATGTCGTGAATAATACCTGCAATTTGTCCAATCTCTAACTCACCTTCTAATAAATCTCCTTCAAACATTCCGCGTTTTGCCCTACGTTTTCCAAGCAGCTGTTCTAACGCTTCTTTTGAAGGACAAGTGGAATATAATTCTTGTACATCGTTATAGAATTTATTCTTAATCAATCGAACTGGTGCTAATTCTTTTAAAGTTAATTGAGTATCACCTTCACCAGTTTCAGTTATTGTTTTTTTAAAATTTTCATGTGCTGAACTTTCAATTGAAGCAGCAAATCTACTACCCATCTGTACCCCATCAGCACCAAGTATCATAGTTGCCAACATTCCGCGTCCAGTTGCAATACCACCAGCAGCAATCAATGGAATTTGAATTTTTTCTTTAACCATTGGAATTAATGTTAATGTTGTCGTTTCTTCTCTTCCGTTATGTCCACCGGCCTCAAATCCTTCTGCAACTACGGCATCTACTCCAGCTTCTTGGGCTTTTAAAGCAAATTTGGAACTACTCACAACATGAACAACTGTAATGCCGTTTTCTTTCAAGTGACTAGTCCATGTTTTTGGATTTCCAGCAGAAGTGAATACAATTTTAACACCTTCTTCTATAATAATTTGAATAATTTCTTCAATATTAGGATACAACATAGGAACGTTCACCCCAAAAGGTTTGTTTGTTGCTTTTTTGCATTTTTGAATATGTTCTCTTAAAACCTCTGGATACATTGAGCCTGCTCCTATTAATCCCAAACCGCCAGCATTACTAACGGCACTTGCTAATTTATAGCCACTGTTCCATATCATTCCGCCTTGAATAATTGGATATTTTATATTGAAAAGTTGTGTAATTTTATTCATTTAAAAACCTTTAATTTTTAATTATTTTTCCCGATTGGAAATCACTTTTAGATTGAAAAGTATAAAAATATATTCCTGACGAATTATTTTCAAGTGAAATTTGAGGAAATTCATTTTTAATGTTTTTTTCAATTATTTTTTGACCCAAATTATTATATAAAATAAAATTTATCTCATCAATAGTATTTGGAAAATTTATTGAAATTTTATCATTTGTTGGATTTGGATAAAGTGTAAACTTTTTAATCAAACTTTCATTTGTTGACAATTGTGCCATAGCAAGCGCGATTTGAAAATCAGGTATTCCATACCCAAATTGATCGTCAGGAGACAAAAATCGATCTGCAGATTGTTTAACAAAATCAAGTACTTGCTGGTTCGTTGCCCAAGGAATAGCACTCCAAAAACTTGTGATGGCACCTGCCATTATAGGACATGAAAATGATGTACCGTTGGCCGAAGTTATTTGTCCTGCAGTATTTGCAACAGTAGATTGTTGTCCTTGTGCCATAACATCCGGCTTTATCCTTCCGTCGAAACTTGGTCCAATTGAACTAAATAATGCATAGGTTTCATTGGCTTGAACAGCACCAACTGCAAGTACATTAGTGGCTTCTGCTGGCACTCCAATATTTGGATTGTTTGTTGCGCCAGAATTTCCTGCACTTGCTACAACTATCATTCCTTTGGAAAAAGCTATATTGGCTCCTTGCGAAATAAAAGCATGGTCACCCGTTAAATCACTATATTGATAACTATAATTTGGATTATCATATTCAAAATATCCAAGTGACGTTGAAATAACATCTGCTCCTAGTCTATCTGACTCTTCGGCTGCTTGTACCCAGTAACTTTCTTCTACTGGATTTTCGGCAGCAACATCTTCGGTTACAAAAAGATAATAGCTTGCATCTGGAGCTGTACCAACAAGTTGACCATCTACAAATGCTCCCATACATGAAAGTGTACTCGTTCCATGATTGTGAAGCGAATAGACATCTGAATTGTGCGAAACAAAATTGTAACCGCCAAGAATCAAATTATTATCAAACAATCGTTGAAACGGTGCAGTAGAGTTAACATTTATAAAACCTGAATCCAATACTGCAATTATTTTTCCTTGCCCAGTATAATCTTGTTGATGCAATATTTGAGCATTCAACATTTGAATTTGATTCGTTGAATTTCCGTAATTAAAATTGGATTGAACATCCAATTGTTTGTTTATAACCTGAATTGGATTTGGATTTGAAAATCTATTATTCAAAGAATTATCAGCAAAACGAATGTGATTTACAAAAGAAAAATTTGTCAAAGATTGAATATTTGTAAGTTCTCCTCGAACGTGAACACAATTTAACCACTTGGATTGTGCCATTACAGTTATTCCATCTGCATTTGAAATTTGATCAACATAAGGTTCGTAAATGGGAGTATCTTGAACTGTCAACGTTATTCCTTGATTCTCCCTTCTGTCTAAAGCTCTTTGAGATAACATTGACAAAGGATTGTCCAAAAAAGTTTGTGCATTTGGTTTGTCATTAAAATAAACCCACGCATCTTCTTGAGAAAATGCATTTAAGAATGATACCAATAAAAATGATACTAGAATTTTTTTCATAGCTTTCTAAATTGAAAGCACTAAATTACGAAATTACTCCTGAACCAACTAATTCTTCATCAATATTCCAAGCTACAAATTGGCCTTCAGTAATAGCAGATTGTGGATTTTTAAAAGAAACATATAATCCAGATTCAAATTGATATAGTGTAGCATTTTGTAATTCTTGTCGGTAGCGAATTCTGGCTTTCACATTTAAAGATTCTCCATTTTTTAATTTTAAATCTTCTCGAATCCAATGAACTTCTGAAGGTTGCACTTTTAATGTTTTTTTAAACAAACCAGGATGATTGTGACCTTGACCCGTATAGATTACATTAGAATTGACATCAGTTGCAATAATAAACAGAGCTTCTTTTGTTCCGCCAACATTCAACCCTTTGCGTTGTCCTATGGTAAAATAATGTGCACCTTGATGTTTTCCAACTACTTTTCCGTTTTCGGGTAAATAGGTAATCGAAGTTGATTCAAAAATCAATTGTTCTTCTAAGGATTTAAACTCTGGAATTGCTTTTGAATAGATTTCACTTTGAGCATCAATTTCATAGATAAATCCTTCTTTGGGTTGTAATTGTTGTTGCAAGAATTCGGGCAATCTAACTTTTCCAATAAAACATAATCCTTGAGAATCTCTTTTTTCGGCTGTAATTAAGTCTAATTTGCCGGCAATTTCTCTAACTTGAGGTTTTGTCAATTCTCCTATTGGAAACAATGCTTTAGTCAATTGATTTTGAGATAATTGACAAAGGAAATAAGATTGATCTTTATTCTCATCTTTTCCAGCTAATAATTGAAAGACAGGTTTTCCATCCACTTTAATTTCACCTTTTCTACAATAATGACCAGTCGCAACAAAATCGGCACCAAGAGAAAGCGCGATTTTCATAAAAACATCAAATTTTATTTCCCTATTACACAATACATCAGGATTTGGAGTGCGTCCTTTTTCATATTCGTTGAACATATAGTCAACGATTTTTTCTTTGTATTGTTCGCTTAAATCAACCGTTTGAAATGGAATTCCGAGTTTTTCGGCAACCAAAAGCGCATCGTTACTATCTTCTAGCCAAGGACATTCATTGGAAATAGTGACCGAATCATCGTGCCAGTTTTTCATAAAAAGCCCTATGACTTCATATCCTTGTTCCTTTAACAAATAAGCAGCAACACTAGAATCAACACCTCCTGAAAGTCCAACTACAACTCGTTTCATTTTATTGTAAAAAAATTTACAGCAAAATTACTTTAATATTTATTGTTCTTCTAATGGTTTAACTCTTTTTTGGAATTTCTTTCCTTGAAGGTTCATGTTAACATTTTTCAAAGTTTCTTTTTCAAGAATTTTCCAAATACCAACTTTTTTTCCATTTTTAAATACACCTTCAGCTGAAATTTGATTGTCCGAAGTTCTAAAAATGGCTTTTCCATCATATTCTCCATTTTTATAATTAGTATCTTCTATTACCACACCATTTTCGAGATAAATCTTTGAAGTTCCGTTTTTAACTCCATCAATGTAATTGGTTTCTTCGGCTAATTCTCCACTTTTGAAAAATACTTTTCGAACACCATTTAATTTTCCTTTTACATAAAATTCTAAAGTCATAATAATGGGTAAATCTTCATGATAATATTTCCATTCACCTTCAAATTGCTTGTTGATCACTTTTCCTTCGCTAACTTTATTATTTTTTTGATTGTAAAAAATAGTATAGCAAGAATCATCTTTTGGGTTAAATTCTCTAGTAGCAATAACAGTTCCAGCCTTAGTATCATCAAAAAATTTAAAAACACCTACTTCTTTGCCGTGATTAAATGTTCCTTCATATCTTGGTCGTTGCGATTCTTCGTGAACACCTTTCCACAAACCATTTTTTTTTCCGTTATTATCTAACTTGTTTATATCTTGGGAATAAAGAATTGAGGTACTTAGTATATACAGCAATAATATTTTTTTCATTATATGTGATTTAAGAGTATTATGAATAATAACGTAAATAGTATGAAAAAAGTATATTTTTAAAGATATTTTTTTTTATTATAAATTGTTTAACTTTTATACAACAACAAAAAAAAAATTGTAGCAAAAAATGGTTACATACTGATTTTCAAAATCATTTATGCTAAACAATACTGTTAATTTATTTATAAAAATTTATTTTGTTTAACATTTTGCTTTTTTTATTAAACATTTGTTTATACTTTTACAAAAAAAATTAAACAAAACATTAATTTAAAATCAATATCTATGAAAAATCTATTTAAATCTTTAATGGTTTTTGCAATCGCAATTACTCTACCGTCATGTAGTAATGATGACAACAATTCACAACCAAAAACTATTGCTGAAATTGCTTCAGCAAATGGAGACTTAAGCACTTTAGTGGAAGCACTACAAAGAACTAATTTAGTAAATACATTTAACAGTAGTGGAGATTTTACTGTTTTTGCACCTACAAATGCTGCATTTGCAACTTTTTTAGCTACAACGCCTTATGCAACCATTAATGATGTTCCAGTTCCAATTTTGACTGAAATCTTGAAAAATCATGTTTTATCAGAATCATTTACGAGTTCTGAACTAATGACTGGTTACTATAAAACTTTAGCAAAAGGAACTGCATCGTCAACAAATACCTTAAGTATGTATATTGATTTAACTGCTGGGGTAAAAATTAATGGAGGTGTTAATAATGGAGGTGCAAATGTAATTTTAACTAGTGCTAATATTCTTGCATCAAATGGAGTTATTCACGTTGTTGACAGAGTGATAGGATTACCAACAATTAAAAACCATGCAATTGCAAATCCTAATTTAAGTATTGTTACTGGTTTATTAGTTGACCAAGGGTTAGTACCAACTTTAGATGGAACTACTGGTTCACCATTTACAGTTTTTGCACCAATAAATTCGGCATTTGATACCGCTACTTTAAATTTATACACAGGTTTATCAGATGCGAACAAAACCGCGGTTTTATTATATCATGTAGTTGGAAATGCAAATGTTTTATCAAATGCAATTCCTACTGGAGCCATCACTACTTTACAAGGACAATCATTTAGTATATCGGGAACTTCAATTGATGATTCTGGATCAAGTGTAAATAAAAATATTGTTTTAACAGATGTACAGTGTTCTAACGGTATTGTTCATGCAATTGATAAAGTATTATTACCAAATTTGAACTAATAAAATTATTGCTATGAATACCTAAAGCTCCAAATTTTTTGGAGCTTTTTTTTATAAAACCTAATTCTTCCTTAAGTTTGCTTGCTACTAAAATTCCTTAAATAATTTTGTTTTTCAAAAACATGGAGTGCACTTTTGGTTGTTCCTCCTTTTGAAGCTACCCTTATATCCGTTCCGTATTTGAAAGTGTAATACTGTTTTTAATTAATAATAAACCACAAAAAAGTTTGATTACCACAACTCTGCTTCTGATTCATTAAATCCAAGTTCAACAGCTGCATTTATCATACTTGTATAAAATAAAAAACATAAGCTGGACCAGAACCAGAACTGGCAGTAGCAGCATTAATTAAATTTTCATCTTCTACAAAGACCGATTTTCCAGTAGTATTGATTAGGTTTTGAATAATAAATAGTTCTTTCGGTCAACAGTAGTTGATGCTATAAAAACAGTCATTGTCCTATTTGCGTTGGAGTATTTGGCATGGAAGGCAGTACTTTTGAACAATATACTACTGTAGAAATCGTCTTAATAGTTACACCTACCATGACAGGAAATATAACTGATTTTTTAAAATGATTTAATTTGTTTTGCTACCGACTTGAAATCTTGTGGTTTAACAGAAAGAATAACAATATCAAAATCACCTAAAATAATGGACGGTTTTGTAATTCTATTTTGATTAAGAAGTACTTCATTATGATTTGAAATTGAATTTTCTTTTACAAATGCAAAAATATCCGTTGTTTTAAGAAACCTAGAGCTAATAAAACTGTTAGCATAGGTTTTCCTCATATTTCTATAACCTACTAATTACCACTTTCATTTTTGGTGAAAGCAAAAAAGTTCTGTTTGTTAAAGATAAACTTCAAAAAACAGAACTTTTAATAAACATTAAAAAAACTTTACTTTTTATTTTTCAATTGCTTTTGTGCTTCAGCTTGTTCCATCATTTCACGCATTTTCTTTTGGAACTTACTTTCTTTTTTAAGTTTTGTTTTGTTTTCTTGAATTTGAGCATGAATTTTATCGCTATCAATAAAATACTTTTTGATGACCAGCATGATTCCAATAGTAATTAAATTGGACATAAAGTTATACAAACTCAAACCAGAACCATAACTATTGAAGAAAATCAACATCATTAATGGTGAAATATAAATCATCACTTTCATGATTTTGCTCATATCGGGCATTCCTTCTTGTTGTGGTTGTGCCATAGCTTGATCTCCCGAAGTCATTTTCATATAAAAGAAAATTGCAATTGCTGCCAAAATTGGGAACAAACTCACATGGTCGCCATACATTGGAATTCTAAAAGGCAATTTGAAAATTTGATCAAATGAAGACAAATCATCTGCCCAAAGGAAACTTTGTTGGCGCAATTGTATTGCAGATGGGAAAAACTGAAATGACGCATAAACAAAAGGAATTTGAATCAATGCCGGAATACAACCTGCCATCGGATTTACTCCAGCTTTGTTGTATAATTTCATGGTTTCCTGTTGTTTTTTCATTGGATCTTTTTTAAATTTTTCACCAAGTTCTGTAATTTCAGGACGCAATACTTTCATTTTTGCTTGTGACAAAAATGATTTAAATGTAATGGGCGACATGGCAAGTTTAATCAAAATTGTAAATACAATAATTGTGATGCCAAGCGACATGAAGTTACTTAAAAAACCAAAAAGAGGAACGAAAATAAACTTGTTAATCCAACCAAAAATTCCCCAGCCTAATTGAACAATGTGCTCTATATTTCGGTCATAAGAATTTAAAATTTTATAGTCTGTTGGTCCAAAATACCAATTCATTTTATAATCTAACTCACCATTTTTATAGGCTAATGGTAAAATAGTTTTGAATTGTTTTGTAAAGATGGTGTCTTTATCTTCATCATGAACCAAATTTGTTGAATGAATGCTTGCTCCTTCAATTGGCGTTTTTGTCAATAAAATTGAAGAGAAAAAATGTTGTTTAAAAGCAATGAATGTTGCATTTTCTAAATCTTTATCTTCTTGTGAGCCAAGACCAGCGTAATCAACTTTTCCATTTTTATGTTCAAAATACAACTCTGCATATCTGTTTTCATAAGAAATACTTTTTTCATTTCGATAGGCTTTTAAATCCCATTCTAAATTAGAAGGTTTAGACGTATTTAAAACTTTAGCTAATCCTTGTGTTTGAATTTCAAAATCCAACATGTAGTTTTTGTTGTTCAATACATATTTATATTCTAAAAATTCATTTGGACCAGCTTTTAACTTCATTGAAAGAATCTGACTTTCGTCATTTTTAGTCAATGTTGGTTGAAAATATAAATCTTTTGAATTTAATATTCTATTGTCATTTGTTTTTAATTCTAAATTAAAATTTGAATTGTTATTCTTTATTAACGAAACTAATTCTTTAGAGTTTTTATCAAAGCGCTTATAGTCTTTCAACGTAACTTCGCTGATATAGCCACCTTTATTAGCTACTTTTAAAACTAATAATTCGTTTTCTATGGTAGTAATACTATCTTTTGCAGAAGGCAACGATGCAGAATAGGCAAAACTTCCTAAAACAGATTTTAATTTTTCAACCTTGGCAGTATCTGTAACTGTAGAGTCTTTTAGTGTTTCAGCAATTGTTTGTGCGGGAACGGTTTTCTTTTCCTTATCAACTTGTTCTTGTTTTACTTTGTCTAGTTGTTTTTGCTCTTCCGAATTTTTACTATTGGTCATTATCCAAATGATAATCACAAAAATCAAGGCAAAACCTATTAATGAATTTAAATCAAATTTATTTTTTTGTTCCATAATAATGCTGAACGCGTTCAGTAACTTTTAATTGTTTTTATGTTTTTTCATTGCCGCCACAAAGCTAACAAAAATTGGATGTGGATTGGCAACGGTGCTTTTATATTCTGGATGATACTGTACACCAATGAAAAACGGATGGTTTTCTAATTCGATAATTTCTACCAAACCAGTATCCGGATTTACACCAGATGCTTTCAATCCATTTTCCTCTAATTGACTTCTATATTTATTATTGAATTCATAACGATGACGATGACGTTCTTCAATTTGTAAATTATTATATATCGAATGTGCCAAAGAGTTGTTGTCTAAATCACATTTCCAAGAACCCAAACGCATTGTTCCACCTTTATCCGTAATGTTTTTTTGTTCTTCCATAATCGAAATTACCGGATTTGGTGTGTTTTCATTCATTTCGGTAGAATTCGCCTCTTTCAATCCAACTACATTTCTAGCAAATTCAATTACTGCCATTTGCATTCCTAAACAAATACCAAAAAATGGAATATTATTTTCTCTTGCATAACGAACGGTTTCAATTTTACCTTCTATTCCGCGTTCGCCAAAACCTGGAGCAACAAGTATGCCGTCTAGATTTTTAAGTTGCTTGTCTGCCGAATTGGCATCCAAGTATTCAGAATGAATAGAAATTACATTTACTTTAGTTTCATTGGCAGCACCTGCATGAATAAAAGCTTCCAAAATCGATTTATAGGAGTCTTGTAATTCAACATATTTTCCAACCAACCCAACATTAACAGTGTATTTTGGATTTTTTAATCGGTCAAGAAATGTATTCCAATTGGTTAAATCGGGTATTTTTTGTTCGGATAAACTTAATTTTTTTAAAGCTACTACATCCAAACCTTCTTCAAGCATTAAATTAGGCACTTCATAAATTGTAGATGCATCGATAGATTGAATAACTGCTTCACGTTTTACGTTGCAAAATAACGCCAATTTTTGACGTAATTCTTCAGACAATTCATATTCCGTTCTGCACACTAAAATATCAGCTTTGATTCCACTTTCCATCAACGTTTTTACGGAATGTTGTGTTGGTTTTGTTTTCAATTCGCCAGCAGCGGCAAGAAATGGCACTAGCGTTAAATGAATTACAATTCCATTGTTTTCGCCCAATTCCCATACTAATTGACGCACTGACTCAATATAAGGTAGTGATTCAATATCACCAACTGTTCCACCAATTTCTGTAATTACAATATCAAAATTGCCCGATTTTCCAAGCAATTGCATTCTGTCTTTAATTTCATTAGTGATATGAGGAACAACTTGAACTGTTTTGCCTAAAAACTCTCCACGACGTTCTTTTTCAATTACTGAAAGATACACTCTTCCTGTAGTAACATTATTGGCTTGCGATGTTGGTACATTCAAAAATCGTTCATAATGACCTAAATCCAAATCAGTTTCTGCTCCATCATCTGTTACAAAACATTCGCCATGTTCATAAGGATTTAATGTTCCTGGATCGACATTAATGTAAGGATCAAATTTTTGAATAGTTGTTCGGTAACCTCTGGCTTGAAGTAGTTTTGCCAAAGACGCAGCAATGATTCCTTTTCCAAGAGAAGAAGTCACACCGCCAGTAACAAAAATGTATTTTGTTTGATTCATTAGTTTAGTTGTTGTGTTGTTGTAGTTGTGAAAAACGAGGCAAAAATACGATTAATTAGTCAATGTGCCAATGAGAAATTGGTTCAATTTTGAAATTGTTTTTTCTTGGAGTTTTTACTTTGAATATTTGTTTCTAATCGTTCGAACAATTTCTTCTAAACCGTTTAATTTGAGTTCGTAAATAAGTTTGAGTTGTTCGCCAAGCTTACCTTTTGGTAGTCTATTATTGTTTAACCATACTATATAATATTCAGGCAAGTCAATGAGATATTTGCCTTCATATTTACCATAAGGCATTTTTGTTTGTGAAAGTTTGATGAGTTGTTCTTGTTGGTTATTCATTTTTTTTGAATCACATAATCATAAAACCAGTTTGGAACATTTTCTTCATCTATAATTTTTATATCGTTCCCATTGGTTATTTCTGCAAATAAAACTGCTACAATACTAGAATTATCCCAAATATATGCTCTATCTGTTAACAAGATTGCATTTTTCAACAAACTTAAACATCTGTAATATCGCTCTTCTATTTTAATATCTTCTACATTATGTCCGTTTTGAGAAACTCTAATTCCAACTCTATTAATATTAATTTTTGGATCTTCAGTAGCTGAAAAATATAAATAAATCTTATATCCTAATTCTTTTGCGCTTTTAATAAATTGCAATTTAGACTCATGACTCATTACTGTTTCAAATGTAAATGACAATCCATTTGAGAGTAATTTTTTTCTAATAAAATCTGCTAAATCTGCTGCTAAATAGGAATTAATTTCGCCCGATACAAATAATGTATTCTCTTTAATAGTTAATTTTTTATATAGAGTTGAATTGTTTGTTTTTTTAGGAGAAAATTGACTTTGTTTAAAGAAAGTTTTAATTTCATCTTCATCAACAATTATTTGATAAAAATCAAAAATTAAAGAATTGGTTTGTCGTAATGATTTTTCAATGTCATCAGCGTTGACATAAACTCCAAAAGGAATTTCTTGAGTTAATTTTTTAAGTATTGTAGTTTTCCCTGAACCATTTGGACCAGCAAATATTCTCAATCTTTTTACTGACATTTATTTTAATTTGTAGCTTTTTTTCGGAACAATATTAAGTCTTTCTAGGTTTTTCAAAACCCTTCTTTTTCCGTTATGCTCTTCATAAATCACTCCATTTTCTTCATAAACTAAAGTAAGATTTTCTTTTTTTGCGCTTTCATGCGCATTAAACGTTGCAAAAAGTGCTGCTCCAGCAATTGCACCAATTGTTGCTCCTTTTCCTTTGTCGTTTGAAATTAAAGCACCTAACGAAGCTCCAATAATCCCACCTACAACTAAATCATCAATAATTTCTTTTTCGTTATTCATAAGCGCTAATTTACAAAATAAATCACTTCCAATTAAAAGTGACTTTCTTTTTAATATCTGGATGCAAACTTAATAATACTGGACAAGTGTTTGCCTCTCTTTCTAATATGATTTTGGTTTTATCATCTGTGGAAATTGACATATTCAAAACCACTATAATTTCTGCAATTTTTCTAGGTTCAGATTGCATAATTTTGGTTACTTCAATTGTTGAGTCTTTTAAATCAACTCCTAAATCTTTAGATTTTATTGCCATAATGGAAACCATACAACTTCCTAAAGCAGTGGCAACTAAATCTGTTGGTGAAAAGGCTTCTCCTTTACCGTGATTGTCTGTTGGAGCATCAGTTAAAATTTCTGTTCCTGATTGTAGATGAATACAAATTGTTCTTAATTCTCCTTGATAAGTAATTTTTGAGGTTGGCATTATTTTGCTTCTTTAATGGTTAAATCAGTATCATAATATAAAACGAAAACACCATTATTTACATAGCCCGCTTCGGATTGATCATAATCAAATTTGTTTTCTACATATTCCGTAGATGCGGATTGAATAGTTTCTTCAAATGTTTTTTCTTGAGACAAACGCAATAAAGTATCAAAGGTAACATCAAATCCTCTAACAGCAAATTGATTAGGAAAAACATTGTTTTGTTTTTTATAACTGTTTTCAAAACCAGTATTCATAGCACTATCATTTGGTTTTGTAATCGATGGATACATCATGTTTAAATTGGTCAAATTGGCCAATTTTACTTCTTCAAAATCAAGTGTTTCATTGTATTCTAATATTGCCAATTGCATTTGATACTCTTGTTTTAACTTTTGCATAATATTGGTTGTGTTCAATATCATAGAGGTTTTTTCGGTAACTAAAACCACGTAATTTGGTCTTGTTTTAGAAAGACGAACATTCAAACTATCAGCTACCAAAGTGCCTTTTTCACTCAAACCAATAATTTTTACATCCGGTTGATTTTTAGAAAAGTAATCATAAATACTTTGTTTCTTTGAGTCTATTACTGCAACAATATTTCCTTGTTTGCTGCGCATGTAATCAAACATCGTGTTCCGCATTTTGTCTTCGGATGGCAACGATTGATAAAGGTTTGGATAACTTTTACCGTATTCTTTTGACAATGGAGAAATAATTGGCGTGTTAGCATTAATCAACCATTCTGCTAATTTTTCAACATTGGATTGATAAAAAGGTCCAAGTATTGCATCCGCATTTTCAAAACTATGATTCGTATAAAGTTCTACCAAACTTGAGGTGTTTTTAGTTTCTTGCGAATCATAAATTTTTACGTCTATATTCAACCCTAACGTTTTAGCAGAATCAATTGCCATCAAAGCACCTGAATAAAAATCTAAAGTTAGGTTTAAAAACTTGTCGCGTTTTAATCTAGCTTCGGTTGAATTTACTGTATCACTTTGAATTTTGGAAACATTAAACGGCAACAACATTACCAATTTTTTCTTTTTATCTGCTTTAATGGTTTTTACCAAATCCAATTTTTCTTTTATAAAAACTTCCTTTTTTTGACCTTTAGGAACACGAAGAATCATCCCAAGTTTTAATGCTTTTTTCAATTCTGGATTCAAATAAAGTAGTTCTTGTTCGGAAATGCCATAATCCCTTGAAATACTATAAACCGTTTCATTTGGTCGAACAACATATTCTTCTAAATATCTTTTGGTCGAAAAACCAGAAGAATTACCTGTTGTTGAAGTTGATTTTGTAGTATCATAAACGGCTTGTGTAGCAGGATTTCCTGAAATAACCAAACGCAAACCTATTGGAAAACTACTTACGATTTCTGGATTTAATCGTTCTAATTCTTGAATGGTAATGCCATACATCTTTGAAATCCCAAATTTGGTTTCTTTAGGAGCGATGACATGAAATTTTTCCGTTGAATTTGATGTTACTTGTTGTTTTGACTCTTGTTTTGATTCGGGTTTAGAAACTGATTTCACCACTTCTTTTGGAGCAGATGTTACACTGTTTTCTGAAAAAGCAGAAGTTCCATCACTAGCAGGAATGACTACATTTTGACCAATCTTTAATCCATTCTTCAACAACTCTACATTTGCATTTTTAATTTCATCAACCGAAACATTATACATTCTCGACAAACTAAAAAGCGTTTCTTTTGGCAGCACTAAATGCGTTGTAGCTTTTCGAGTTGGCAAAACCTGAGTTTTAACTTGAGAAGTAGTTACAGAATTTCCATTTGAAGGAATTAGCAATACTGAATTTAACTGTATCCCTTTTTGAGAATCAGGATTTAACTTATAGATATCAAATGGAGTAACTTTATACTTTTGAGCAATTTGTGTAATGGTTTCTCCTTGACTAACAGTATGTTTTAAATATTTATCTTGTTTTGCAAAAACAAAACTAGTAAACACTAAAAGCAAGAAAGCTATGTTGTTTTTCATATTCTCAATCATAATAAATTAACGTCTAAAGTTAGTAAAACTTTTTAACATCAATGATAAATGTATTTATTTTCATTAACTATTTACTGTTAACAAAAACTATTCCCATTCTATAGTGGCTGGTGGTTTTGAGCTAATATCATACACTACTCTATTAACACCTTTGACTTTATTAATTATTTCATTGGAAATTTTCATCAAAAAATCATAAGGCAAATGTACCCAATCTGCTGTCATTCCATCAGTAGATTCAACCACACGAAGCGCTACAACTTTTTCATAAGTACGTTCATCACCCATAACACCAACACTATTTACTGGAAGTAAAATAGCACCCGCTTGCCATACTTTATCATACAAACCATGTTCTTTCAAACCGTTGATAAAAACAGCATCGACTTCTTGTAAAATTTGCACTTTTTCTGGAGTGATGGCACCTAAAATTCTAATCGACAAACCTGGACCTGGAAAAGGATGTCTTCCTAAAAGCTCTGCATCAATACCAAGTGTTTTTCCAACTCTTCGAACTTCATCTTTAAATAACATTCGGAGTGGTTCTACAATTTGAAGTTTCATAAAATCAGGTAATCCGCCAACATTATGGTGTGATTTAATAGTGGCACTTGGTCCTTTTACTGAAACAGACTCAATAACATCAGGATAAATTGTTCCTTGTGCCAACCATTTTACATCTTCAATTTGATGTGCTTCGTCATCAAAAACTTCAATAAAAACTCTACCAATAGCTTTTCGTTTTAACTCTGGCTCTTCAATATCGGCTAAAGCAGAAAGAAAACGTTTTGAGGCATCAACTCCTTTAACATTTAACCCCATCCCTTTATACTGTTCTAAAACATTTTCGAATTCATTTTTCCGAAGCAAACCATTGTTTACAAATATGCAATAGAGATTTTTCCCAATTGCTTTGTGCAATAAAACCGCTGCAACTGTCGAATCAACACCGCCAGAAAGCCCAAGAACTACTTTGTCGTTTCCAACTTTTTCTTGTAATTCTTTAACACAATCTTCTACAAACGCATTTGGCGTAAAATTTTGAGGAACTTGAGCAATTTTCACTAAGAAATTTTCAAGAATTTGTTTTCCATCTGTTGAATGATATACTTCTGGATGAAACTGAATAGCATAAGTAGTTTCGCCATCAATTCTATAAGCAGCATTTTCAACATCTTTGGTACTCGCTAGTTTAATACCATTGTTTGGCAAATGCTTTATGGAGTCACTATGACTCATCCAAACTTGAGAATTTAGGTTAACATCTTCAAAGAAAATTTCGTTTTCTTTTATATAAGTCAAATTTGCTCTTCCATATTCTCTAATAGTAGAAGCAGCTACTTCACCTCCTGAAAAATGAGCCAAATATTGCGCACCGTAGCACACTGCTAATAATGGCATTTTTCCACGAAAATTGGACATATCAATTTGCAAAGCATCTTCAGAGCGAACAGAGTAAGGACTTCCGCCAAGAATTACTGCTTTGTATGACGACAAATCAGTTGGAATGTTGTTGTAAGGAAAAATTTCGCAGAATATGTTTAATTCGCGAACGCGGCGTGCAATTAGTTGTGTATATTGCGAGCCAAAATCTAAAATAAGTACGTTGTGTTGCATGTGCAAAAGTACTATTCTCAATTGAATTTAAAAATTGATTTTTTGAGTTTTTGCAAAAAAATGAATAAAACCAAATTATTAATTAAAAAATCTGATTTAAACGATGTTTCTTAAATACTTTCAATAAATTTGCCACTTATTTCAAAAATTTTGGAGAAAGAAATAATTGTAATTACTGGCGGACCAGGAACTGGAAAAACAACAATAATCGATGGATTAATCGAACAAGGTTACTCATGTTTTCCCGAAATTTCTAGACAAATAACACTTGAGGCCAAAAAACAAGGAATTGAACAGTTATTTCTTGAAAAACCACTTCTCTTTAGTGAATTATTGTTAGAAGGTAGAAAAAAACAATTTGACAAGGCTGTTCAGGACGCAAACGAAATTGTTTTTTTAGACCGTGGTGTTCCTGATATTTTGGCATACATGCATTACATTGGCGATAGTTATCCCTCTTTTTTTGATAAAGCTTGCAACGATATTAGATACTCGAAAATATTTTTATTACCTCCTTGGGAAAACATATATGTGAGTGATGAGGCACGTTATGAAAATTTTGAACAAGCCAAATTGATATACGATCATTTAAAAGAAACTTATAAAAAATACGATTATCAATTGATTGAAGTTCCAACTGGAACTATAGAAGAACGTATTCAATTTATTTTGAGTGAATTGGATTAATACCTAGTACATTCTTTTTTATTGTAAATTTCATTAGCTTTGATACTTTCAAAGGAAATCAACTTTTATACATGTCAAAAGCATTAGAAATTCTTAAACTTTATTGGAAACACGAATCTTTTAGATCACTTCAAGAAGACATTATCAATTCGGTAGTTGAAGAACAAGATACTTTTGCTTTAATGCCAACAGGTGGCGGAAAATCAATTTGTTTTCAAATTCCAGCACTTATGAAAGATGGATTGTGTTTGGTCATTTCACCATTGGTAGCTTTGATGAAAGACCAAGTTCAGAATCTTCAAAACAAAGGGATAAAAGCCATCGCATTAACGGGTGGTATTCATGAAAACGAAATCATCGAATTACTAGACAATTGCCAATATGGTAATTATAAATTTTTATATCTTTCACCTGAACGGTTGCAAAATGATTGGATTTTAGAACGGATAAAAAATCTTCCAATAAATCTAATCGCTATAGATGAAGCACATTGTATTTCGCAATGGGGAAATGATTTTCGTCCTGCTTATTTAAAGATTAACCAATTAAAAGAATATTTTCCTAAAGTACCTTATTTAGCATTAACAGCTACTGCTACAGAACGCGTTCAAAAAGATATTATTGAAAAATTGGAACTTAAAGATTGTAAGGTTTTCACAAAATCTTTTGCTAGAGAAAACCTTGCTTATATGGTTTTTGTAGTCGAAGACAAACTGTTTTTGGTAGAACAAATTCTGAGAAAAAATCCGCAATCTTCTATTATATATGTTACCAATAGAAAATCGTGTATTGATGTATCAAATCAACTGGAAAAAATGGGATTTACCGCCACTTATTATCACGGAGGATTACTAGCAAAAGACAAAGAAAATCACATGAAACTTTGGATGGATGAAAAAGTTCAAGTGATGGTGGCCACAAATGCTTTTGGGATGGGAATTGACAAAGACAACGTAAAAACAGTTATTCATCTGCATCTTCCGAGTAATTTAGAAAATTATTATCAAGAAGCTGGTCGTGCTGGAAGAAATGGTGACAAATCTTTTGCAGTCCTTTTGGTAAATCCATCCGATTTACTTCATGCTGAATCGCAGTTTATCTTCGTTTTACCCGACAAAAACTTTTTGAATTTAGTTTATAACAAACTCTGCAATTTCCTTAGAATAGGTTATGGCGAAGGAATTGAAGAACAATTTAATTTTAATTTTAACCTGTTTTGCCTTCAATATGAATTGCCTATTCTAAAAACCTATAACTCACTACAATTCCTAGACAATCAAGGGATAATTACTTTTAATCAAGAATTTTCAGAAAAAATATCACTACAATTTACTATTCCTTCCAAAGAAGTTATTCGTTATATAAGCCTAAATTTAAACGATGAGGAAATCATGTTAACCATTTTGAGAACGTATCCTGGAATTTATGATATGCATACTGTTTTTAACACGCAATTAATTGCCAAAAAATCAAATTCATCAGAAACGAAAGTTTTGAAAGTTTTAGAAAAATTAAAAGAGAAAAACATCATCGAATTACTTTCTAAAAAAAATGATACATCAATCACTTTCAACGAAGTTCGAGAAGATGAAAGAACCATCAATCGAGTTACTAAATCTTTAGAAAAAATAAATACTTTAAAAATAGCACAACTAAAATCGGTAGTTGCTTATGCTTCCAATACAAAAGAATGTAAAAATAAAACGCTACTTGCCTATTTTGGTGAAACAATCGAAAAAGATTGTGGCATTTGTTCTTTTTGTATTTCTAAAAAAAAATCTCCAAAAAAAAATGACAAATTACCGTCAAAAATTATTGAATTATTAAAAAGCAATGATTTTAATTCAAGAGAAATTCAAAAGAGCACTAAAGCTAATGAAGATGATGTTATTTTTGCACTTCAAACTTTAATGGAACACAACAGAATCATCCTAAAGTCAACTAATTTATATTCGCTAAAAAAGAACTAAATGGAAAAGCTACGCATCGTTTTTATGGGAACACCCGAATTTGCTGTTGGAATTTTAGACACCATCATTAAAAACAATTATGATGTAGTTGGAATAGTTACTGCAGCAGATAAACCCGCTGGTCGAGGACAAAAGATTAAATATTCAGCTGTTAAAGATTATGCTTTAGAGAACAATTTGACTCTTTTGCAACCAACGAATCTAAAAGACGAAAGTTTCTTGGCGGAATTAAAAAGGTTAAATGCAAATCTTCAAGTTGTTGTTGCCTTTAGAATGCTTCCCGAAGTAGTTTGGAAAATGCCTAAATTAGGAACATTCAATCTCCATGCTTCTTTACTACCAAATTATCGTGGTGCAGCTCCAATCAATTGGGCAATAATTAATGGTGAACTAAAAACTGGCGTGACTACATTCTATATTGATGAAAAAATTGATACAGGTGCTATGATTTTATCCAAAGAAATAGAAATTACTCAGAATGAAAATGCAGGCGAATTGCATGATCGATTAATGAATTTAGGAAGCAAAGCCGTTGTAAAAACACTAAATTTGATTGAGAATGGAAAAGCAAGCACAACTATTCAAAAGGATAACCCAGAAATAAAAACTGCATACAAACTCAACAAAGAAAATTGCAAAATTGATTGGAATAAAAGCGGAAAAGAAATACACAACTTAATTCGAGGCTTGTCACCCTATCCATGTGCTTGGTGTTTTTTTGTGGATAAAGACAACGAATGGAATGTAAAAATTTATGATGCTAACTTTATTGAAGAAGCTCATGATTTGGAAACAGGCTTACTCCTTTCAACCAAAAAAGAATTAAAAGTTGTTGTCAAAGATGGATTTATATTACTAAATGAATTACAATTTCCTGGAAAGAAAAAAATGACTACTACTGAACTTTTAAATGGACTTCAGTTTTCAGCTTTAGCACAAGTAAAATAGGGCATCCAAATTATAAAAATCGATGAAAAGCATTGGTTTATCAACAAATGTTTTAAGTTATCAACAAAAAAGCTAAAAAAACATCAAAACTCTTGCGTGGTAAGCAATTCCTATTAATTTTGTTTATTATAACTTAATGTTTAACCAACAATTAATAACTATTATTATGAACAAATCAGAATTAATCGATGCAATTGCAGCTGACGCTGGAATCACAAAAGCTGCTGCAAAATTAGCATTAGAATCATTTTTAGGAAATGTAGGTAGCACTTTGAAAAAAGGTGGAAGAGTTTCTTTAGTAGGTTTCGGATCTTGGTCTGTATCTAAAAGAGCGGCTAGAGATGGTAGAAATCCTCAAACTGGAAAAACTATTAAAATTGCTGCAAAAAATGTAGTAAAATTCAAAGCTGGTGCTGAATTAGACGGTTCGGTAAACTAATAAGTAGCTTAACAAAAATACTCTTAAAAGCCACATCAATTGATGTGGCTTTTTTTGATTTATTGATTGAAATTAGTTTTTTTAAATACTTTTTATTAGATTTATTAAAAATTTTATGAATATGATTTCAGAAAAATTAAATAAAGGAAGTTTATTAATTGCAGAACCTTCAATCATTAACGACTTATCTTTTAATCGTTCTGTTATTCTTTTGGCAGACCATAACGTAGAAGGTTCGGTTGGTTTTATAATGAATAAACCTTTAGATTATAGTATTCAAGATTTACTTCCCGAAGTAAATGCAAATTTTACAGTTTATAATGGCGGTCCTGTCGAACAAGATAATTTGTATTTCATTCATAATATTCCAGATTTAATCCCCAATAGTATTGAAATTTCTAATGGCATTTTTTGGGGTGGTGATTTTGAGACTACCAAGAATTTAATTAATAACAACGCTATAAAAAAAGACAATATACGCTTTTTTCTAGGATATTCAGGATGGGAAAGCAATCAGTTAGAAAATGAAATGTTGGCCAATTCTTGGATTGCAATCAAAAATGATTATGGAAATGAAATCTTAAAAAAATCAGTTAACGAATTTTGGAAAGAAAAAATCATTGAACTTGGTGGAGATTATCTAATATGGTCAAACGCTCCCGAAAATCCAATACTTAATTAATTAAAATTGTTTGGTTTAATTTTTCTAACAGTTTTTTAGTGAATATATTTTGAAATTCTTTTTTTCTATATTTTGATATAGGCTGAATTCCCATTATTACATTTGTTAAAAATAATTCGTCGGCTTTTTGTAAATCAAATGGTGAAATAATTGCTTCTTTGAATTCAATTTCAGGAAAAAACTTTGCTAATCCAAGAATCTGTTTACGCATTATCCCATTCAAACAGCCTTCAGAAATTGGCGGCGTTATTAAAACAGTATCCATTAACATAAAAATATTTCCCGAAATTGTTTCCACTACATTTTTTGAATCATTCAACATTATGCAAGAATCTAACTCATTTTCTTTGGCAAAAACACTTGCGGTTACCTGTACTATTTTGCTGGTTGATTTTAAAGTGGAAAGAATTTGTTTTGAAATTAAATTGTCTTTATACAAATCAACTTCAAATTTTTGATTTACAAAAGAATAATATTTACTTTCAATAGCATTTGCTTGAATGATGTAAGAGACAGCGTTAGTTACTGGCGAATAGAAGCCACCGTCATTTCTAAAAACTGTAAATCTTACACGAGCAGCTTCTAAAATTGCAAGTTGGGAAACTAAATCTAAAATTTGATTTTCTATAAACTCTAATGTAAAATTCATTGGGATTTCCATTCTTACAATTCTCATCGAAGCCATTAGTCTAAAATAATGATCTTCAAAAAAAAGAATTTTTCCATCCACTATTTTCATGGTTTCAAAAATCCCATCACCAAATAAAAAAGAACGATTGGTGATTGACACGTTAAAATCTGAATTCTGTATAGAGCCGTTAAAATTTATCATAAAAAAAACCGTTTAGTATTAATACCAAACGGTGCAAATATAAGTTTTTATACTATTTTAACTAGAACCTATGACATGTTTTAAGTCAGAAACTTGATTTTCCCATAAAAGTTTTGCTTCTTCTATTTCATCTTCTAAAGCAAAATCAACCACCATTAAAGAAACATCTTTTGTAATTTCATCTTCAAGAATTCTAAGTTCAAAATAAAACTCTGTATCTTTTTTATTGTCATCAATCCATTTAAATTTTATTTTTTCTCCAGATTTTTTGGATGCCAATCGTGCAAACTCTTCTACATCATCCCATATAAAAGTAAAGAACTCACCTCTAGAATTTACTTTATCTGCAAACCATTCTTGTAAACCAGAAGGATTAGAAATATATTGATACAATAACTGCGGTGAGGAATTTATTGGAAATTCTAACTCATATCTTATCTTAGTGTCCATGATTAATCTTAAAATTTTTGGAAATATATAGAATAATCCCCCAAAAAAAAAGCATTTTTAAAAATAAAAAAAATACTTAATTAATGTTTGCAACCATTAATAATAATTTTATATTTGCACCCGCTACCAATTGGCGAGGTAGCTCAGTTGGTTAGAGCGCAGGATTCATAACCCTGAGGTCGGGAGTTCAAATCTCCCTCTCGCTACATTTGAAACGTCACTTATTCCAAAGTGGCGTTTTTTTATTTCCCAAATTAAATACTCCCAAACTTACAATTAAATTAAAAGAGTGCATTTTATCGGTATAATTTGCATTTAATGGATTGTTTTTAAATTTTGAACATGTAATACTATACTTAATTTTAAGCAACAAAAGATGTATTTCATCGATTATTTTATACATTTTATCGATTATTTAATCAAAACAATCTAGTTTTGGTGTGTCAAAAAAAATAAATTGTAAAAAACATGAAAACAAATTATTTAAAAATCGTAATCTTACTGTTGATTGCCTTTTCAAATCAAAATCTTAGTGCACAATGTACTTCGGGTTGCCAATACACTATTACAGTACCTAATAATGCAACGCACAATTTGACATCGGGTCAAGTGGTGTGTATAGTTGGTACAGGAAATTTTACCGGTAAACTAAATAATTTTAATGGAAACACATTATGCATAGGGCCAAATGTTACTTATAATCCCTCTACAACTCCAAATTATAATGGAAATTGGACTATAAATAATTATGGGAATTTTGCAAATACTGGAAATTTAAACTTTAATTCTGGCACCAATTTCTATAATGCTTCAACGGGAACAGTAACGTTTTCAAACTTAAGCTTAAATGCTTCTTTTGTTAATGAAGGAAATTTGACTATCTCAGGATCGATTAGTATAAACAGTAGTGCAAATGTAACTTTAGGTGGATCAACAACGATTGGTGGTGCTATGAGTAATAATGGAACATTAACTATTAAAGGTTCTGTATCTGCAAGTACAATTAGCAATAACGGTACTGTTATTGGTGGAAATGGTTCGGATTGTAATTCAATTAGAGCTACAGGTTCATTTAGTAATAGTGGTGTTTTTGGCGGTTCGGGTTCGGGTTTATTTGTTGGAAATACTGGTGGATCAATACAAAGTCCTGCCACAACAGGATTACCAAGTGCACCAACAAGTCAACCAACAAATTTGAATTTGACTCTAAGTGGAACAACCATGAATGGTTCGTTTACACAAGCTTCAAGCACAGTTAGCGGATATGTAATATTAAGAGCTATAAATACTGGCACTGCACCGTCAACGACGAATCCAACAAACATGACTTCTTTAGTAGTAGGTCAAACGTTGGGTAGTTGGACAGTTGTAGCAATAAATAATGGTCAAACAACCACTACTTTTTCAGATAATATTGGTGCTACGTGTGATAATGTTCATTATAGAATATATAGTTTCCGTTCTGCTGGAACTACTTTATGTCGAGTTTACAACACTTCAAACCCATTAACAAAAACAGAAATATTAACCCCTTCAATTACTTCAACCACTCCTGGGTCTAGAAATGGAACAGGAACTGTTTCGCTTTCTGCAAGTGCTTCAATGGGTTCGGTAGCATGGTTTACTAGTTTGACTGGAGGAACTTCAGTTTATACTGGAACTAATTTTACAACACCCTCAATCACAAACACTACAACTTATTATGTTTCTGCTGTTTCTGGCAGTTGTTCTTCAAGTTCAAGAACAGCAGTAACAGCAACAGTAAACAATCTTCCAGAAATCGACATTACTGGAAATTCAGTTTCAATTGCAAATGGCGATACAACACCTGATTTGTCAGACTGGACTGATTTTGGATCGTTAGACATTTCAACAGGAACAGTAATTAGAACTTTTACGGTCTATAATAATGGCTCTTCTACATTAACGCTTTCGAATCCTACAATTAGTGGCCCAAATGCTTCTGATTTTAGTGTTAGTACAAACATTAGTGGAACATCTATAAATGGTGGTTTTTACAGAATATTCAGGATAACTTTTAATCCAAGTGCAATAGGAATAAGAACAGCAATAATCAACGTTGTTAACAACGACAACACTAAAAATCCATATACATTTACTATTCAAGGAACAGGAACAAATGCTGAAATAGATGTTTTAGGCAATGGAATTTCAATTACTGATGGTTCAACAAGCGCATCAGTTTCCAACAATACTGATTTTGGAGTAACAGACATAACTTCGGGTACAATTACCAAAATATTTACTATAAAAAATTATGGAACTTCTCCTTTACTAATATCAAACCCTACCATTACAGGTGCACACGCATCAGAATTTACTATTTCATCTCCTCCTTCTACATTATCCATAAACCCTGGAGGTTCTACAAATTTCTCAGTAACATTTGATCCAGCTGCAATAAGTGTTAGAAGTGCTGTTATTAATATAGCTAATAATGATGCAAATGAAAACCCTTATGATTTCGTCATAAGAGGAACTGGAACAAATGCAGAAATTGACATTACTGGAAATTCAGTTTCAATTGCAAATGGTGATACTACACCTTCTTTAACAGATGCTACAGATTTTGGTTCACTTTATTTAACTGGTGCCTCACAATCAAACTCATTTACTATAAAAAACATGGGCACAACTACTTTGAGCATTTCAAACCCTGTAATTAGTGGTCCAAATGCTTCAGACTTTACAGTAACTGTAAACCCAGCGACCACAACTGTGAATGGTGGAACAACAAAATTTTTTACTATTAAATTTGTTCCAAGTGCGGGTGGAATAAGAACAGCCGTAGTTACTTTAAACAATAGTGATTATGATGAAAACCCATATGTTTTTACTATTCAAGGCTATGGGGTTAATCCAGAAATTAATATAACAGGCAATGGGGTTTCCATTGTAAATTATGACACCACTCCAACTAGTGCAGATGGTACTGCTTATGGAAATGTTCTCGTTCCTAGTGGAACTTCTTCAAAAACATATGTAATTCAAAATCTTGGAACATCACCGTTAACAATTTCAAATCCTGTTATCTCTGGAATAAATCCTTCTGATTTTACCATAACATCTTATCCTTCCACTCTTTCAATTCCTGCAAGTGGAAGCACCTCTTTTACTGTGCGTTTTTCAACGTCTGTTTTAGGACAAAGAAATGCTGTCATAACAATTGATAATAATGATTATAATGAAAACCCTTATGAATTTTATATAAACGGATATGGTGATAAAGACACTGATGGTGATGGTATATCCGATTATGAAGATGAAGATGATGACAATGATGGAATTACTGATGCAATCGAGTGTAAAACATGTGTTACCGATCCATTTATGAATGGTGGTTTTGAAAGCCCAGTCATTGCAGCTTCAAGTTATGCTATTCTTCCAACAGCAAATGTTTCTGGATGGCAAACTAGTGCAGAAAATTTTATAGAAATTTGGAGTTCAGGATTTAGTAGTGGTAGTGGTGGACCAGTTCCTGCAGCCGTTGGAAATCAATTTGCAGAATTAAATGCCAATGTACCAGGTATATTATATCAAACGTTTTGTTTAAATGGTGCTGGTGGAACAATAAACTGGTCAATCAAACACAGAGGTCGTGGTGGAGTTGATCAAGCTTTCGTAAAGTTTGGTTCTTCATTAGGAAATGCCATTGCTTCTACCCCTATTGTAACCATGGTTGATGGAAACACTTCATGGGGAACCTATTCGGGATTATATGTTATTCCAGTAGGTCAAACTCAAATCGTGCTTACTTTTCAAGCGGGCTACACTGGTTCCGGAAGCCAATCAGTAGGAAACTTTATAGATGATGTGCAAGTAGTTATCAATCAAAAATGTGTTGATACAGATGGTGATGGAATTGCTGACATTGCTGATGTGGATGATGAAAATGATGGTATTCCAGATATTGAAGAAGCTGGATTCAAAGCCTACAGTAATAACAAAGCAACTTTCGACATGAGTAACCCTGCTTTATGGAAAGATACAAATAACAATGGTTTAAATGATTATATTGAAGCCATGATTTCTGCTGGAACCTATATCATTCCTGACAATGATAATGACCTTGTGCCAAATCATTTAGATTATGACTCTGATAACGATAGTGTGTTTGACGTTGATGAAGCTAGTCTTTTAAACGGAGATGGCGATATTAATGGTGACGGTGTTGGTGATGGATTAGATTCTGATGGAGATGGATTATTAGACTTATTTGATAATTCACCTACTTTTGGAACCATTGGCAGAGCTTATGCACAAGATACTGATGGAAATGGAACACCTGACTTTTTACAATTAAAAAGTGATGGAATTGTATTTGACATTTCAAAAACATTATATGCTAATTTAGATGCAGATAATGATGGAATTATAGATGGTTTTGGTGACTTAGACAGAGATGGAATTAAAGATACATTTGACACAAACAATACTATTAAAGGCTCTCCAAGAGATTTAAACAGAAAATTATATTTAGATTTTGATGGCAGAAATGATTATGCTGAAGATTCTCAAATTTTGAGTGGGCTTTCCAATGCAACTTTAATGGCTTGGGTTGATTTAGGAAATGGATTCAACTCAACAGGATATGTTGTTGGTCAAAATAAATTTTATATTAGAGTCAATTCTAGTCGAAAAATCCAAGTATTTGTAAACGGTAGTAATTTACAGTACAATACCCCTTTAGACAAAAACAGATGGTATCATATTGCAGCAGTACTAGGCAATGGAGAATTAAAAATCTATTTAAACGGAACTGAAGTTGCTTCAAAAGTTTATACTTCTAGCATAGCAAGTGATACAACATTATTAACATTAGGTAAAAATCCTTCTGCTTTAAATAGTTTCTTCGAAGGAAAAATTGATGAAGTAAGAGTATTCAATGAAGCACTGACCGAAAAACAACTTCAACGAATTGTACACCAAGAAATTGAAAATAATAGTGGTGAAATTAGAGGAACTGTAATCCCAAAAAACATTGGATCATTACCTTATAATTCTTTGTTACGTTACTATAGAATGGACACATTTAAAGATGATATTATCGATGATTTGACAACACCTACTGTAGATTTAATTACTGGTATGAAAATGTACAATCACAAAGTTATCAATTACCAACAAGCACCAATGCCTTTTGTAACGCTTAGAGACGGAACATTTGCTACTGCTGTAAATGACCCTTCAAAAGATATTAAAGGAATGGATGTTATTGATAATGATGCCACAATTATACAAGTAAATCACAACATTACTGAAACTGGTAATAACACTGATATAGGTATGATTATCAATGCAGGTGCAAGTGTTAATGTAACCAATGACACTAAAATGCAAAACGAATGGTATTTAAAAATGGATGGAAAAATAGACTTAGTTGGTAAATCACAGTTAATACAAACAGAAGAGTCAGAATTGGTTGCTACTAGTGCTGGTTCTCTTGAAAGAGACCAACAAGGTCAATCAAATAGGTTTAACTATAACTACTGGTCTTCTCCTGTAAGCTCTATAAATAACACTACTATTAATCATGGTTACACTGTTGCTGGTGTGATGAAAGACGGTACAGATGTAAACAACGTTAGAAACTTACAATGGACAACAGGAACTAATAGTAGTGCTACTTCGCCAATTACTTTGAGTAGCTACTGGATATTTAAATTCCAAAACGTAGGAAACAATTATTACAATTGGGTTTCTGTTGGAAAAGATGGCACGCTTCTTCCTGGTCAAGGTTATACTTTAAAAGGTAGTAATGCTGCAACTCCTACTCAAAATTATACTTATGTTGGAAAACCAAATAATGGAACCATCACAAGTCCAGTTGGAGCAAATAATCTAATGCTAGCAGGTAACCCTTATCCATCAGCTATTGATGCCGATAAATTTATAGAAGACAATACTGCTTCAATCACAGGAACATTATATTTCTGGGAACACTATAGCACTAACGCATCTCACAACACCGTGGCTTATCAAGGTGGATATGCAGCCTACAATAGAACTGGTGGAACTGCTCCAGTTGCTCCTTCCATTATTAGTGGATTAGGTTCAAGTAGCAAAACTCCTAAGAGATTTATTCCAGTCGGACAAGGATTCTTTGTTACAGGCTCGGCTACTGGCGGAACAATAACTTTCAATAATAGTCAACGATTATTTGTAAAAGAAGACAATGCAGCTTCATTTACAATGTTTAGAAATGCAGCCGAAAGTTTAACTACTGCTACAAACAATTCTGAAGACACTTATACTACTGAACAATTTATGAAATTCAGATTGGGATACAATTCTGCCAATAATTACCACAGACAAATATTGTTAGGATTTATGAACGAGCATGCTACCGCTGGAATTGACCCAGGATATGATGCGCTAAACTTTGAAACTTTAAGCAATGATATGTATTTTATAAAAGGAACAAATAAGTTGAACATTTGTGGCGAAGGAGTCTTCAATATAGACAATACATATCCGTTGGGTGTTAAAAATGCTGTTGCTGGTAATGTAACTTTTGTACTTGATAATTTAGAAAATGTAGATAACAACCAACAAGTTTATATCTTTGATAATGTTACCAATACCTACAACAGTATTAAAGGACAAAACTTCGAGGTTACGCTACCTGCAGGAGTAACTGATAATCGCTTCACATTAACGTTCAAAAACGGAACACCTGATCTGGGAACGAGTGAAAATGAATTGACAAATGGCATACTGGTTACAAATTCGCAAGTAGCCAACACGATTAACATTAAAAATCAATTAATGGAAGCAACTGCCAAAAGTGTAGTATTGTTCAACATACTTGGTCAACAAATCACTTCTTGGGATGTTGAAAACCTTGACCAAAGCAATATTGTTCTTCCAACCAATGGTATCAGCACAGGTGCTTATATCGTAAAAGTAATTACCGACAAAGGTAATATTAGCAAGAAAATCCTAATTAAGTAGTTTTTTATAATTTTTTTTGACGAAAAGATTCCCCCCAAATTTCAAAGATTTCCCCAAATCTGAAAAACTCCCTCCTACACAAGGGAGTTTTTTTATTTCCTATACCCTATGAGCGTAGCATAGTATCCTAAAGCGTTTAGATATATATCCTACGAGCGTAGCATAGCATCCTAAAGCGTTTAGACATATATCCTATGAGCGTAGCATAGCATCCTAAAGCGTTTAGACATATACCCTACGAGCGTAGCATAGTATCCTAAAGCGTTTAGACATATATCCTATGAGCGTAGCATAGCATCCTAAAGCGTTTAGACATATACCCTACGAGCGTAGCATAGCATCCTAAAGCGTTTAGACATATACCCTACGAGCGTAGCATGTAATTATGAAAGTTTTTTGATAAGATGTGTTACATCTAGCACCAATTGTTCGCCTGTTTTTAAATCTTTCAACGTAACGTTGTTGCCTTCTATTTCTTTTACCACAAAAGGAATTCCCCGGCGTTCGGCGTGTTTAAATTGTTTGTCTATTTTTGAAGCATCTGGGTACAACTCGGCTTTGATGTTTTCTTTTCTTAGTGTAGTGATGGTTTTCATAGCTTCAAAAGCCTCTTTTTCACCATAATTTAAAAACAAAACCTGCGTAGTATTGGTAACTGTTTCTGGAAATAAATTTAGTTCTTCCAAAACCAAATAGATTCTATCGAGACCAAAAGAAATACCCACGCCACTCATGTTTTTTAGACCAAAAATTCCTGTCAAATCATCATATCTTCCGCCGCCGCCTATAGAACCCATGGCTACTTCTTTGGGTGCTGCTACTTCAAAAATGGCTCCTGTATAATAATTTAATCCGCGAGCTAAGGTTACATCTAAGTCTAAATTGGCTTGCTGCAAACCTAATTTGGACACGTTTTCACAAATAAAGCGCAACTCTTCTACGCCTTTTTTTCCTTCTTCTGAATTAGAAAGTAATGCCGAAAGTTTTGCTAATTTTTCATCAATAGTTCCAGTGAAGTTAAATAATGGCTGCACTTTTTCTAAAGCTGTTTCAGAGATTCCTTTTTCGAGCATTTCTTTTTTAACGCCTTCCTCGCCTATTTTGTCTAGCTTATCTAGTGCCACTGTAAAATCAATCAACTTATCCGAAGCGCCAATTACCTCAGCGATTCCCGATAATATTTTACGATTATTGATTTTGATAGTAACACCATTCAAACCTAAATTGGCAAAAACAGCATCGTATAATTGTACCAACTCTACTTCTTGCCACAACGACGTAGAACCTACAACATCGGCATCGCATTGATAAAATTCTCTAAAACGTCCTTTTTGTGGTCTATCAGCACGCCAAACGGGTTGAATTTGATAACGCTTAAAAGGAAATTCAATCTCGTTTTGGTGTTGCACCACATATCTAGCAAACGGAACGGTTAAATCATAACGAAGTGCTTTTTCGGAGATTTTCCCGGTTAGTTGTTTGTAGTTTATTGTTTGTAGTTCTTCAAAAGGCACTTTATCTAAATAATCCCCAGAATTCAATATTTTAAAAATCAAACGGTCGCCTTCTTCACCATATTTTCCCATCAAGGTATCAGAGTTTTCAAAACTTGGTGTTTCAATAGGTTGATAACCATAGTTTTCAAAATGCTTACGCATTACAGCAATAATATAGTTACGTTTTGAAACCTCAACTGGTGAAAAATCTCTTGTTCCTTTAGGAATGCTTGGTTTTTGTGCCATTTTATTTTAGATAATAGATTTAAAGATGATAGAAAATAGACTTCAAAAATTGAAAGCTACTATACAACATCTGATATTGACAGTGCAAATATCTTATTTTTTACTCCTTTTTAAAATTGATTTTGGATAAACTTGTAACAAAAACTGTATTTTAGTGTCAAATTGATGTTATGTTTAAACTTTTCTTAGAAAATATAAAAATTGCACTTGGTTCAATTCGCACTCAATTATTGAGAACGATATTGACTATTCTAATTATCGCTCTAGGAATTTGGGCGTTAGTTGGTATTCTAACGGTAGTTTCTGCGCTAGAAAACACACTATCGGCCAATTTTGCATCAATGGGTTCGAACACTTTTAATATCAATCGCTATGAATTTACCGCTAGAAGAAATGGTGGCGATGAAGTTCAAAAAGTTAATCCAATCATTTCCTATCCGGAAGCCAAGGCTTTTAAAGAGCATTTTGATTTTCCTTCAACCAATACTTCTATTTCATTTTATGCTACCTCAACGGCCGAAGTAAAATTTGAAAACGAGAAAACAGATCCTGAAATTTCTGTAGTTGGCGTGGATGAATTCTATATACCAAACTCTGGATTAGAAGTTACACAAGGAAGAAATTTCAATAAATTTGACATTGATAACAACACCTATAGCTGCGTTGTAGGTTCCGATTTTGCCACAAAAGGTTTGCTAAAAGACATCAATCCGATTGGTAAAATACTTTCGGTTCGTGGTGCAAAATTTAAAGTAATTGGCGTTTTAAAAGAGAAAGGTTCCACCTTTGGAAACAGTCAAGATTTGCGAATGATGATACCTATTCAAGTAGCACGTTCCATGTTTTCGGCTCCAAACATAAATTACACAATTAGTTCGATGGTGCAACAAAAAGAGTTTCTTGATGCAGCTATTAACGAAGCATTGGTTACGATGCGACAAGTGCGTAAGCTAAATCCAGTAGAAGACAATAATTTTGGTATTTCAAGAAGTGATGATTTAATCAACAGAATTGCCGAAATGACTGGTGTGTTAAACATTTCGGCTTGGGTAATTGGCATCATCACTATTTTTGGTTCTTCTATTGCATTGATGAACATTATGCTCGTTTCTGTAACCGAAAGAACACGTGAGATTGGAGTTAGAAAAGCACTTGGTGCCAAACGAAATACTATCGCTTTTCAATTTTTTGTCGAAACATTAATCATTGGACAATTGGGTGGATTGGTTGGAATTCTACTTGGGATTACTACTGGTTATTTGATAGCGGTAGCCATTGATTTTTCTTTTGTGATACCTTGGTTGGCAATTATGGCTGCTGTTTTGACAACCTTTATTGTAGCAGTGGTTTCGGGCTCTTATCCAGCTTTAAAAGCATCAAGATTAGACCCAATTGAAGCATTGCGCTACGAATAATTATTAGTTTTACTACAACTTATCATTCTATCGTTACCATAGATATCTTGCAATAACTCAATGTTTTTGAAATCCATTTTTTCAAGTAGAGTAACGGTTTCTTTTCCTAAATATTGATTGATTTCGAAGTATAACTTACCGTTTTCTGTTAAACTTTTCTTGGCGAGTTGAGCAATTTTTCTATAAAAAATTAAGGCATCATTATCTTCTACAAAAAGTGCTAAATGAGGCTCATATTCTAAAACATTCGTTTTAATTTCTTCTTTTTCCAACATTCTAACATACGGCGGATTTGAAACGATAATATCAAAAAAAGTTGGACGTTGGAAGCTAGAAGTTGGAAGTTTAATCAATTCATCAATTTCTAATATATTTTGTTGAATAAAGTTCACTTCTACTCCATTCTGTTTTGCATTTTCTTGTGCTGTTAGTATTGCTTTTTCAGAAACATCGATAGCAAAGACTTTTGCATTTGGTAAATTTTTAGCCAACGAAATTGCAATACAGCCTGAACCTGTTCCAATATCGATGACTTTCAAATCAGTACTTTGCACTTTTTCTTTCGTGCTTTTCAAAATCAATTCTACTAATTCTTCTGTTTCTGGTCTTGGAATTAAAACATTTTCATTTACCAAAAATTTTAACCCATAAAATTCAGTTTCGCCTAATATGTATTGAATCGGTTTTTGAGTTTTTAATTCAGTAAGTTTGTTTTGCCATCTAACCATATCGTTTTCAGAAATTTCAAAATCTGGGTTTAAAGCTAAATCTATTCGTTTTAACTGATATAAATGTTCCAAAATTAAATAGAAAAAACTGGTTGCTTCCATTTCGTCATAAATAGTCGAAAGCTCTTGGAGAAAATAGGATTTATATGTTTTAATCAACATTGAAATTTGGAATTTAAGTATTGGAATTTAGTTGTTTTATCATCCAAACAGGACAACTTGTATGAGCAGTATTTCCCATGGGCGCATTGATGTATTCAAATCCAGATTTTATATATAAATGTTGTGCCGTTTTCATTTGGGGCAAAGTTTCTAAATAGCATTTTTCAAACCCAAATTCTTTTGCTTTTTCCAAACACATTTGAATGATTTTAAACCCTAATCCTTTTCCTCTTGCTTCATGAAGAAAATACATTTTCTGCAATTCACACGTATTCTCTTGAGAATTTTCTAATTGAGAAACGCCTGCGCCACCTATTATTTTTCCATCATTTTCTATTACATAATAAATTGCTCTTGGCTTATTATACGTTTCAAACATACAATCTAATTGTTTATCAGCAAAAGCAGTTCCAGTTTTTGGATAATTATCCACAACAAAAACTTCACGGATAACCTCAGCAATTTGCTGGTTGTCTTTAGATTGAATTTCTCTGATTACGATTTCACTCATTATCGTTGTAATAGTTTATTTTTGTGATGTGAAAATACATGAAATTTATATAAAACGTTGCATTCAATTAGCTAAAAATGGTTTGGGGACAACTTATCCAAATCCATTAGTTGGTTCTGTTATTGTTTACAACGGAAAAATAATTGGTGAAGGTTGGCACAAAAAAGCAGGCGAAGCACATGCCGAAGTCAATGCTATTAATTCGGTTAAAGACAAATCATTATTATCAAAAGCTACTATTTATGTCTCGCTTGAACCATGTAGTCATTTTGGAAAAACACCACCGTGTGCTGATTTAATTATCAAACATAAAATTCCAAATGTAGTTATAGGGACTATTGATCCAAATCCGAAAGTGGCTGGAAATGGAATTAAAAAATTAATTGAAAACGATATTAAAATAACCGTCGGTGTTTTGGAGAAAGAATGTTATGACTTGAACAAACGTTTTTTTACATTTCAAAACAAAAAAAGACCTTACATTATTTTAAAATGGGCTGAAAGTGCCGATGGATTCATTGCGCCATTAACTAAAGAGAAAAAAGAACCCTTTTGGTTAACGAATGAATTTTCAAGACAATTAGTACACAAATGGCGAAGCGAAGAACAAGCTATTTTAGCAGGAACAAACACTGTTCTTGAAGATAATCCAAAATTAAACGTTCGTAATTGGCATGGTAAAAATCCCGTTAGAATTGTACTAGATAAATCTGGAAAAATAGCTTCAGATTATTTTGTTTTAGACAATCAAATGAAAACGATTATCCTAACAGAACAAGAAAATTTACAGTCAACTGAAAATTGTATTTATGAAAATACTATCTTTGATACTCAACTTGCTGAAAAAATTGGAGTTATTTTATGGAAACATAACCTCCAATCAGTAATTATCGAAGGTGGAACTATTACTTTAGAAACATTTATAAATGCCAGTCTTTGGGATGAAGCAAGAGTTTTTAAAAGCAATTTGGAAATGAAAAATGGTGTTAAAGCACCCGTTTTAAATCATTATTCTACTTTAAGTAAAATTAAAAACGATAACCTAACCTTATTTTACAACCATGATTGAAGCAATTATTTTTGACTTTGGCGATGTTTTTATCAATTTGGAAAAACAAAAATCGATTGACGAATTTAAAAAATTAGGTCTTAACGGTCCAAATGAAGATTTAATAGCGCACAATGATCTGTTTGAAAAGGGTAAAATCTCAGAAACAGAATTTATCAATTGTTTCAAAAAATACATTCCCGAAGCAACGAGTGAAGAAATAATTTCCGCATGGAATTCTATAATTGGAGAGTTTCCATTACATCGTTTAGAATTTTTACAATTACTCTCTACAAAATACCGCTTGTTTTTACTTACAAACACAGATGCTATTCATATTAATTGTTTTGAAGAAAATGTTTGTATGTCTTTCTACTCTGATTTCTATCGTTGTTTTGAGAAAGTATATTATTCATACGAAATGGGAATGCGAAAACCACAACCTGAAATTTTTACCACAATAGTAAGCAAACACAATTTAAGTCCAAACCGAACACTTTTTGTTGATGACAAAAAAGAAAACACTGATGCTGCTGCAGCTTTGGGATTATACGTTTGGAACCTACAAGTTGGAAAAGAAGATGTAGTTGATTTGTTTGAAAAAAAAGAATTTCCTTTATAAAATTACAAAAGTTAAATTCCAAATTCCAACAATTCTAATTATTGCCCAAGAATTTGATTTTGATTATGAAAGATTCTTATTTGACGATTGCCTGTCCATCTTCTGAAATCCTATTTAAAGAAAAAAATAGTAAATTTTTTGGCTATGCTTTTCCAGTTACTTCCGAAGAAGACGTTAAAAACTGTTTGGATGATTTAAAGAAAGAGCATAATAGTGCACGACATTTCTGTTATGCCTATCAAATTGGCACCGAAGAAAAACAGTATCGTGTTAATGATGATGGCGAACCCAATAATTCTGCTGGAATGCCAATATATGGACAAATTCAATCTTTTGATGTTACTAATATTCTAATTGTCATCATTAGATATTTTGGCGGAACTAAATTAGGTGTTGGAGGCTTAATTTCTGCTTACAAAACTTCAGCACAAATGACTTTAGAAACCGCTGAAATTATTAAAAAAACTATTGATATTGAGTATAAAATTTCTTTTGATTACAAAAACATCAATAAAGTAATGCGAGTAATTAAAGAGAAAAATTTAGATATTGTTTCACAAACCATGAATGAAAGTTGCGAAATAACCATTTCAACAAGAAAAAAAAATGCCGAAATGATTTTCGACATTTTTAATAATTTGTTTGAAATTGAAGTAACACAACTTTAAATTAACCCTCTTTTATCAATTCAAAAATAGCCTTCGGCGGCGCAATAGCTTTTCCTAATTTTATATCTACAAAAACCAATATAAAATGTGCAGTTGTTAACAATTCATTATTTTCATTGCGAATTTCACAATCAAATTCTATCTTCACAGAGGATTGACTTTTGAATTTAGTAATTACTGTAAGTAAATCATCATACCGTGCTGGTTTTTTATAGTTTAATGTCATCGAAACAATTGGCAAAGCAACGCCACTTTCTTCCAACTCTTTATACGATACCCCTTTGTTTCTAAGCCATTCCACACGACCTATCTCAAAATAAGGCACATAGCTACCATGATAAACCACACCCATTTGATCGGTTTCTGAATACCTCACTCTTAACTGAACTTGATGTTCTTTCATTTTAATTTATATTTAATTTATCTATTTAGAAACACTCAATACAACAATATTTTCAAAAAATCAATGGTGATTTAATTTTTTTTAACGAAATTTATTCACATATTTGTTACCCCGAAAAACAAAGAAAATTTGATTGATTTTTTTTGTAAACATAACCTAACAAATATACTATAATTAAAGAATTTATGAGCAAAACTGCGCAATCGGTATGGGAAAACTGTCTATCTTTTATTAAAGATAACATTCAAGAGCAAGCGTATAAAACTTGGTTTGAACCGATAAAATCAGTTGAACTTACAGATAATGCACTTTACATTCAAGTTCCTAGCAAATTCTTTTACGAATGGCTTGAAGAACATTATGTAAAGTTATTAAAAGTAGCATTAACAAAAGAACTTGGCAAAAATGCAAAGTTACTTTATAAAATCAAAATGGAAAACACTTATGGTAATAAACAACCTTTTACGGAACAGTTACCAAGTGCACATAGAAGCCCGATTAAATCTCAAGATGTTGATGCTCCCTATAAGAACATTAGCACCGAATTAAAAAATCCATTTGTAATTCCTGGCATTAGAAATTTAAAAATCGAATCGCAATTAAATCCTAATTATAGTTTCGACAATTTCTTAGAAGGTGATTCTAACAGATTGGCTCGTTCTGCTGGAATGGCTGTTGCTAATAAACCTGGTGGAACTTCGTTTAATCCATTATTGATTTTCGGCGGTGTTGGTTTAGGGAAAACACATTTAGCACATGCTATTGGTGTTGAAATTAAAGACAAATATCCTGAAAAAACGGTATTATATATTTCAGCAGAAGTTTTTACACAACAATATATAGATTCTGTAAAAAAGAACAATAGAAACGATTTTATTCATTTCTATCAATTAATAGATGTGTTAATTATTGACGACGTTCAATTTCTTTCAGGAAAATCAGGAACACAAGATGTTTTCTTCCATATTTTCAATTACTTACACCAAAACGGAAAACAAGTAATTCTTACCTCGGACAAAGCACCTGTTGACATGCAAGATATAGAACAACGTTTGTTGTCTCGTTTCAAATGGGGTTTATCTGCGGAATTACATCAGCCCGATTACGAAACAAGAATTTCAATTCTGAAAAACATCTTGTATCGTGATGGTGTTGAAATGCCTGAAGAAATCATTGAATATGTTGCCCGAAATATAAAAACGAATGTTCGTGAATTAGAAGGTGCTATTATTTCATTAATTGCACAATCCTCTTTTAATAAAAAAGAAGTTACGATTGATTTGGCTAAAAGTATTGTTGAAAAATTTGTCAAAAATATCAAACGTGAAATTTCTATTGACTACATTCAAAAAGTGGTTTCAGATTATTTCCAATTGGATTTGGACACATTGCAATCAAAAACAAGAAAACGTCATGTCGTTCAAGCCCGTCAATTAGCCATGTTCTTTGCTAAGAAATTTACAAAAGCTTCCTTAGCTAATATCGGATCTCAAATTGGAGACAGAGATCACGCAACCGTATTACATGCTTGTAAAACTGTTGACAACTTAGTTTCTACCGACAAACAGTTTAAGAAGTTTGTAGATGATATACATAAAAAACTATCCTTATAAAAGCGAGTTTTTTTACTCGCTTTTTTTAAATCAAGTTGAATATGGCTGTTAAAATTTTAATGGTTTGTTTGGGCAATATTTGTCGTTCACCATTGGCAGAAGGAATATTAGCCTCTAAACTTCCTAAAGATAAATTTATGGTCGATTCTGCTGGAACTGGAAATTATCACATTGGTAAACAACCAGATTCTCGCTCTATTGCTATTGCTCAAAAAAACGGCTTAGATATTACCAACCAACGTGGAAGACAATTCTCTTCTAGAGATTTTGATAATTTTGATTATATACTAGCTATGGACAACTCCAACTATAACGACATCATAGAATTAGCCAAAACAGAAGAACAAAAAGAAAAAGTAGATTTAATTTTAAATCACTTATTTCCAGGAGATAATGTTGATGTACCCGATCCTTATTATGGATTACAAAATGGTTTTGACATGGTGTATGAAATGCTAGACGAAACCTGCGCAATTTTAGCAAAGAAATTAATCGAAAAACATTCATGAATCCAAAAGGCAAATTATACTTGATTCCAACCACAATGGGAGAAATGAATCCAGATGAAGTATTGCCAAGTTTGGTTTATAGAACCGTGGAATTACTCACCACCTACATTGTTGAAAACGAAAAAACAGCACGTAAATTTATAAAGTCAGTTCAACCATCAAAAATTCAGGCGGATTTAAAGCTTTCTTTACTCAATAAAAGAACCGAAGATTCAGAATTACAATCCATGATTAAACCTTGTTTAAATGGAGAAAACATTGGTCTAATGAGTGAAGCTGGTTGCCCGGGTGTTGCCGATCCAGGTGCTGCCATTGTAAAAATTGCTCATGAACATGGAATTCAAGTGGTGCCTTTAGTTGGCCCATCCTCAATCCTATTAGCAATGATGGCAAGTGGTATGAATGGTCAAAGTTTTGCTTTTAATGGTTACTTACCTATTGACAAAAGTGAGAAAAAAAATGCTATCAAAAACTTTGAAACACTATCGCATTCAAAAAATCAATCGCAACTTTTTATTGAAACACCTTATAGAAACAATAAATTAATGGAAGATTTATTGCAATTTCTTCAACCCAATACCTCACTTTGCATTGCTTGCGACATTACTTTACCTTCGGAATATATCAAAACGTATCGAGTGGCAGATTGGAAAAAAATAAAGGTCGATTTACACAATCGACCTACAATTTTTATTATTCACAAAATGTAGTTTATTTTATCCTAGCGTTCTTAATAGCTGGAATATTTTTAGTTTCATATCCTGCAAATTCCTTTAAATACGAACGGATAGAGGTTCCATATTCGTCTTTAACACGTCTTTCTCCTTTTGATTTAAAAAACTTAATTACCGAACCTGCTCCACCAAGATGAGCTGCTGCTAAAATCCCTGATTCAGTGATTTTGATATTAGAAATTACTTTTCCTTCGTATTTAGCAATATAATTTTGAAGAATAAATTTGTTTCTAGACAACAATGTAACAAATGCTTTTTCTTGTAATTTAGGATTGTTTATAAATCGTGCACTGTCAGAAACGCCAATTGATTTTAAGGTTTCCATACCAAATTGGTATTTTCCCATATAACCCAAAGTATTTACTTTTTGGTATTTATTTTGAGATTCTTTAAACCCAATAGCTTCTTTATAACCTATAAAAAATTTGCCCGTAAAAGGTGCATTCAAATAAGTGTAATCCGTGTTTTGTTGAGAAGGAAAAATATATAAAGCTTCATCGGAAGAATCGAAATCAAACCATTGATTAATTTGATTATCATAGGGCTTAAACCCAAAACTAATAAAAGTAACTATTAGTAAAATTGAAGTGTAAAATATACTTTTTTGTATCATTCATCTTTATTTCCAAGCACTGTCACTATCTTGATATTTCTGAGTGCAAATATACAAAATATTTCATTGCAATGACAATCAGTCAATTAAAAGTAAAATAAGTGAACCTTAACACCATGTGAACCATTGATTTCAAGCGTTGGAGCAGGAATTTTGAGTGAATTAAAAACAGAAAATAATGTCTTTAAAACATGAGATTTGGTTTCAATTTTAGTCAAATCAACGTCAAAACTGAGATAAAATTGTCTATATCTTTCATCTTTTGAAATAAAAATAGCATTTCCTGTATCTTCGTCGCCAGTAATCATTCCTTCAGCTCCATAGCCAAAAGCGACATTTAACCATTTTGGAATTTTAGATTCTTTAAAAAAAGAATGAATATTACATGACAACCAATAAGTTTGGCCGTTATAATCCTTTAAAATTTGCTCATTTAATGAACTTCCCAAAACATCTGGCCTTAGTGAAGCATATCGAGTTGTATGAAAAGAGAATTTTGGTATAACTCGTTGCTCCTTCCAAAGCAATTCTTGAGAAATATATAATGCTGTACCAGAAACATTAGCCACAACATCGCCAAATGACGCACCCCAATTAGCGGAAAAACCATCAAAAACTTCAACAGTAGTTAAAAATGCTAATCCTAGAGAGGAACCATAAATCAATTGATTTTTTTTGGAAACACCAGACCATTTTAGAGCATCAGCTCCGATTTTACCTAGATGATAAGAAGAAAAAAGATGCCCAGCTTTGTCTATTTGCAACCATTCCTCATTATCATTAATAAAATGAAAATTTGATTTTGGATAATCTGCATACCAAAGTTGATTTAGACCAATCAAAGTGGCAGAAGCTACTACTGTTTCAGAAACAATTACAGCATTGAGTCTTTTTTTATCAAGAGTATCAGAAGGCTTTAAATAATTATCAATGCCATTTTGTGACCATGCGTTATGGAATCCAATAAAAAGTAAAACAAATAAAACACTTTTTATATTACTCAATTTTTATCTTTTTGTACCTAATTTATTCAACCAAGCACTATATTTCCTAGCATTTACTTGATGTTGTTCGTAAGTTGCCGCAAAAACATGATACCCAAATTTCTCCGTACTAGCACAGAAATATAAATAATTATGTTTTTCTGCATTCAAAACAGCATCAATGGCATCCACATCAGGCATGGTAATTGGTCCAGGAGGCAAACCTGTGACCAAATAAGTATTATAAGGAGAACTTATAAATAAATCATTATACAAAACTCGTTTTATGATTTGATTAAAATCGTTGTCTCTATATTTTAAAGCATAGATTACTGTTGGGTCTGCTTGCAATGGCATTCCTTCTTTCAATCGGTTTAGATAAACACCTGCAACAGTTTTTCGTTCTGATTTTTTTGCGGTTTCTTTTTGAACAATTGATGCTAATATTGTTACTTGAATTGGTGTTAATTCCAAAATTTCAGCTTTGTTAATGCGCTCTGGATTCCAAAATTTTTTGTATTCGTCGAGCATTTTCGTTCTAAACTTTTCTGCAGAAATGTTCCAATAAACTTGATAGGTATTCGGAAGAAACATTGAAAAAACAGTTTCCTTGGTAAAACCATTTTGTTTTAAAAAAATGGAATCTTTAAAAGTTGCCAACAATTGCGTTGTATCAGGTTCAATTTGTGCGCTCAAGCGTTCACAAAGATTTTCCAATCGTTCTTGATTGTTAAAAGCTAAATTTACGGGAACATTTTTTCTTAAAGTAGCTACTTGATCAAAAGCACTCATTCCTTTTTTCAATAAAAATCGTCCCGCTTTTACATTTTCATTATACGAACGACGTTTTGCTATAAACTCAAAACTGTTCATATTATCTACAAAAGGTTCCATTATTTTTTTTACTTCTTCAAAAGTTGCACCAGTTGGTATTTTTACGAAAATCTCCTTTTGGTCTATTTTTGTGTTGTTTGTAAAGTATTTAATATAAACAAATCCAACTAAAATAATCAGAAGCGTCACTATCGTAAATAGAATTTTTTTAAGTTTTGAATTCAAAATCAAGTTATTTTAAATGATGTATCAGTTGAAAAAGTGCTTCGTCTTGGAAGGATTTTTTGTTAAAATTCCAATCTTTTTTTACTCCTATTTTTTCAAAACCAAATGTAGTAAAAAGAGAAATACTTGGTTCGTTTTGAGTATCAATATTTGCAAATAATTGGTGTAATTGCAGTTGCAAAAACGAATAATCAATTAAAAGTGACAATGCTTCTTTTCCAAAACCATTATTTCTATCCGTTTCATTTTGGATGATAACACCAATTCCTGCACGTTTATTTTTGGGATCAAAATCAAACAGGTCGATTAAACCTATTGCCTCATTCGAATTATTTTTACAGATTGCCAATCGCAATTGTTTGGCTTCATAAATATCTTGATGGGCATTTTCCAGATACTGACGAATTAAAAATTTGCTATAAGGCGTTTGTGTATTGCTGACTTCCCAAATATTTTCATCGTTTTCTATTTTATAGATAAACTCTAAATCTTCGGGTTCGAGTGCACGCAGGTAGATGTTGTTTCCTTTTAAGGTTATCATTTATAGGTACAAAATTAGAAGTACAAAATACGAAGTTAATGATATATAATTATAATTTAATTTCTCCTACAAAAACAAAAGTTGCTGGTCCAATTAAATGCACTTTTTTATAGGTTTGATTTTCTTTTTCGAAAGAAACTTTTAGTTTTCCTCCTTGAACATCAAGATCAATTTCTCTAGAATTTGTTTTACCTAAAGCATTCATTGCAATAGCAACAGCTGTAACGCCAGTTCCACAAGAAAGTGTTTCATCTTCTACGCCACGCTCATATGTTCTAACGGCAAAGTGAGAGTCATTCAATTGCTTAACAAAGTTGACGTTACTTCCTACTTTTCCATACAAATCGGAATACCTGATTTTTGCACCATTCGTCTTTACATCATAATTTTCCAAACTATCAATCAAAGTGACATGATGTGGCGAACCAGTGTTCATAAAAACATAGTCACTTTCAATTTTCACTTCATCAACATCTTTCATTTGCAATGACACTGTTTGTTTGTCATTAATAGTAGCGTGATGTAAACCATCTGTTGCAATAAATTGGGTATTATTGGTAATTACACCAAGTTGATTGGCAAAAGCCACTATACATCTTCCGCCGTTACCGCACATCGAGCTTTCATTCCCATCAGAATTAAAATAAATCATTTTAAAATCCGTTTTATCATCGTTTTCTAAAAGGATTAATCCATCTGCACCGATTCCAAATCTTCTATCGCAAAGTTTTTCGATGAGTTGAGTATTTTCTTTTGGAAAAAATAATTGACGATTATCAATCATGATAAAATCGTTTCCAGTGCCTTGATATTTGAAAAATTGTAGTTTCATTTTTTAAAATAAGTACACAAAGATAACGATTATTAAGATTAACTTAAAAAATGTTAAACGACCGTTAAAAGGTATATTTCCAATATTCTAAATTTTTAATTTTACTGTATTAATTTTATAAATCTCAACAAATATGAAAAAAATATCAAGTTTATTTTTAGTTTCTCTATTTAGTGGCGCAATAACTCTTGGTGCGTATAAAGTATTTTTTGAAAAAGAAAATAAAACAGGAATCACAACTTTAGCAACACCCAATTACTCAAAATCGGTTGGATTAACTTCAGAAGGAATGGATTTTACTTTAGCTGCTGAAAATACAGTACACACTGTAGTTCACGTTAAAAACGTATCTGTTCGAACGGTTTATAACCCTATAATGGAATATTTTTATGGTTCACGAGGTGGACAGCAACAAGAACAAATCGGAACAGGTTCTGGAGTCATCATTTCTGAAGATGGTTATATTGTGACGAACAACCACGTGATTAAAGACGCTACTGATTTAGAAGTTACGCTAAACAACAACAAATCATACAAAGCAAAACTGATTGGAACCGATTCTAAAATGGATATTGCCTTATTAAAGATTGATGCAAATGGAAAATTACCATATGCTACTTTTGCAGATTCGGATCAAGTGAAAGTTGGCGAATGGGTTTTAGCCGTTGGAAATCCTTATAATTTAACTTCAACAGTTACTGCAGGAATTGTTTCTGCTAAAGCAAGAAATTTAGATACCAAAGGTATTCAGTCATTTATACAAACTGATGCTGCCGTAAATCCTGGAAATTCTGGTGGTGCATTAGTAAACTCTCGTGGCGAACTAATTGGAATTAACACCATGATTTCTTCTCCAACAGGAAGTTACACAGGCTATTCATTTGCAGTTCCATCTAATATCACCCGAAAAATAATTGAAGATATTATGGAATATGGTAATGTTCAACGCGGTATTCTTGGTGTTGAAGGTGGCGAGTTGAACAGCAAAGTTTCTAAAGAATTAGGTGTTAATGATACCGAAGGATTTTACATTAATAAAGTTACCAAAAACTCTGGTGCTGAAAAAGCAGGTTTAAAAACGGGTGATATTATTAAAAAGTTAGACAATCAAAACATTAATTCTTTTGCCGAACTTTCGGGATACATAAGTACTAAAAGACCTAATGATTTAGTAAAAGTGACTTTTCTTAGAGATGGAGAAACCAAAACTACCAATGTAACTTTAATCAAAAACGATGTCTTCACAACAGAATTTAAAGGCTTGGAACTTGAAAATATTGACGCGACAGACAAAAAGAAATTCAAAATTGATTATGGCGTAAGAATTAAAGAAATCAATAACGAGAATTTAACACCATATTACGACCAACTTAAAGGAAATATTATTCTTTCGGTTGATAATGTAAAAGCAACCGATGTAGAATCAATATCAACATTCTTAAATAAAAAAGACGAAAACAGAAGCGTTAACATTAGAATGATTGACAAATCAGGGCAAGTTATTCAGATTATTATATAAAAAAAGGGTTAAAAATCATTAAAACCAGTTCCATTTTGAACTGGTTTTTTTGTTGTTAAAAATAATAACGAAATCGTTTTCGTTAAAGGATTGAATTTACTATTTTTGCGCCAAATTTATTTCAACACAACAACTTAAACCTTTTTATGAGTACAACAAACTTATACGAAAAAGAACTTTCTTTTCAAGCGGACAGAAGAAAAGCTGGCGTAGAATTAATTAAAATCGTTAGCGATTTATGGTATGACAAATCAATTGAATTGGTGCTTTTCAGAAACCAATTAATCGACAGAAACGTAAGTGATATCATTAATTTTCACGAATATGCGGTTGAATTTGTCAAAAAACCAATTAATATTTTTGACTCAGTAGAAATTGCTCGCGCTATTCAAAACCTAGATTTACCACCATCAAAAATAGACATTGGCAAATTAACTTACGAGTATCATCTTGAAGATAATAAATACAATGACAGTAGAGCTTTTGTTATTGACAAATTAAAAAATGCTAAAAAATTCAATGACATAAAACCAAAAGACGTAGTGCTTTATGGGTTTGGTAGAATAGGAAGACTGTTGGCTCGCGAAATGATGAGTAAAATGGGAAAAGGCGAACAATTACGTCTTCGTGCTATCGTTACTAGAGATAAAAACGATGCTGTTTTATTAGAAAAAAGAGCTTCCTTACTACGTTACGATTCAGTTCATGGAGATTTTGAAGGTTCCGTTCAAGCCGACATTGAAAACAATGCATTAATTATTAATGGCACAACAGTTCACATTATTACTGCCAATACTCCAGAAGAAATTGATTATACAAAATACGGTATTGATGATGCCTTATTAATTGATAACACCGGTGCATTTACAACCGAAGAAGCTTTGAAGAGACATTTAGTCTCAAAAGGAGTTGAAAAAGTATTACTTACTGCGCCAGGAAAAGGCGTTCCTAACATCGTTTATGGAGTTAATCATACCGAGTACAATCCTGATGAAGTCACTATTTATTCAGCGGCATCTTGTACTACCAATGCGATAACTCCAGTTTTAGCAGTAATTGAAGAAACACTTGGTGTAGTAAAAGGTCATATTGAAACGATTCATGCTTATACCAATGACCAAAACTTGGTGGACAATATGCATAAAAAATACCGTCGTGGTCGTTCGGCTGCATTAAACATGGTCATTACCGAAACTGGTGCTGGTAGTGCAGTAGCAAAAGCTTTACCTAGTCTTGCCGGAAAACTAACATCAAACGCCATTCGTGTTCCTGTTCCAAATGGATCTTTAGTCGTTTTAAATCTAGATATCGCAAAAGAAACATCCTTTGATGGTATTAATTCAATTATGAAAAAATATGCTTTAGAAGGCAATCTTGTAGAGCAAATTCGTTATTCTTTAAACAACGAATTGGTTTCTTCTGACATCGTTGGTTCTGCTCAACCTTCTATCTATGATAGTAATGCAACTATCGTTTCTGCTGATGGAAAAAGTATCGTTTTATATGTTTGGTATGATAATGAATACGGCTACAGTCATCAAGTAATTCGACTGGCAAAATATATTGCTAAAGTAAGAAGATATACTTATTATTAGTAGGTAAAAATTATTAATTCATATTTTAAAAAATCCGTTTCGATTGATAATTGAAACGGATTTTTTTTGCATTCCTTTTTATTCAAATTGCTGTTTTCAATTTTTTTTTCTTCAAAATAACCGATAATAATACTTTATTTATCGATAAAATGCACTTTTTTGCTCAAACTAGAAGCTTTAAATCACAGGAAAACAAAATCTTAATCCTACAAAAAACGATAATAACACATCAAATATCGATAAAAAGCATGTTTTTGAGAAAAAAGTAAGTGTTTATTTTGATTAAAGTATTTTTTAATCAAAATTATTTCTATTTTGCATCGCCTTTTAAATCCAACACATCTACTATATGAAAAAAATCATCTTCGCATTATTCTTGTTATCACAAGTTAGTTTTTCTCAACACAAGTCAAATGTTGAAAGTTATAGTTTCGGTCAAAACGGAATGGAAATTATAGCAAAGTCAAAGCAAAGTATTGTAATCGTTAGCACCTATAATGCTAAAATGACAATTCGTGAAGAAATTGCAAGAAAAATTTATTCAATGTATGCTGAAAACAAATTAGAAGACAATAAAAAATACACCATTGCTGGAAATGAGGCCAATGTTACTGGTAATTGTATTATCCGTAAAAAAAACAACCTCATCGCTATTGATTTTTATTATGAAAAAGTTGAATGGTATTCTGGCTTAGTTGAAATTTACAAAAAATTTATTGGATAAAAAAAATGCCTCGTTACTCACGAGGCATTTTCATTTATAAGTATTATAGTAAATTACGCTTTTCCAGCAGCAATCAAGTTTAAAGCGGAACCCGCAACAAACCAACCAATTTGTCCTTCGTTATAGGTGTGATTTGCCTTAATGATGTCTTTTGAACCATCAGCATGAACAAACTCTAAGCTTAATGGTTTTCCTGGTGCAAATTCGGTTAAATCTAAGAAATTGATTGTATCGTCTTCTTGAATTTTATCATAATCTGCTTCGTTGGCGAAAGTTAAAGCTAACATTCCTTGTTTTTTCAAATTCGTTTCGTGAATACGAGCAAATGATTTTACTAATACAGCTTTTACGCCTAAAAATCTTGGTTCCATTGCTGCGTGTTCTCTCGAAGAACCTTCACCATAATTATGATCACCCACAACTATTGAAGGAACGCCAGCAGCTTTGTATGCTCTTGCAACTGCAGGAACTGTATCAAATTCGCCAGTTAATTGATTTTTAACTTTATTTGTCGCTTGACCAAAAGCATTAACTGCTCCAATCAACATATTGTTAGAAATATTATCTAAATGTCCACGAAAACGCAACCAAGGTCCGGCCATTGAGATATGGTCGGTTGTACATTTTCCAAAAGCTTTGATTAATAATTTTGCACCAGAAATGTTTTTCCCGTCCCAAGGTGCAAATGGTGCTAACAATTGTAATCTATCCGATGTTGGAGAAACTACAACTTGCACGCTGCTTCCATCTTCTGCTGGTGCTTGAAAACCTGCATCTTCTACATCAAACCCTTTTTTAGGTAATTCGTCACCATAAGGTGTTTTTAACATTACTTCTTCACCGTTATCATTGATTAATGCATCGGTTAATGGATTGAAATCTAACCTTCCTGAAATTGCTAATGCTGCCACCATTTCTGGCGATGTTACAAAAGCATGCGTATTTGGATTTCCATCGGCACGCTTTGAGAAGTTTCTGTTAAATGAGTGTACGATGGTGTTTTTTTCTTGTTTGTCTGCTCCTGCTCTATCCCATTGCCCGATACATGGTCCACAAGCATTGGTAAATACTTTTGTTCCCATTTTTTCAAAATCGGCAATGATTCCGTCTCTTTCAATAGTGAAACGAATTTGTTCAGAACCAGGATTGATTCCGAATTCAGCTTTAGGAGTAATTCCGTGCTCAACTGCTTGTCGAACAATAGAGGCTGCTCTCGACATGTCTTCATAAGAAGAGTTTGTACACGAACCGATTAATCCCCATTCTATTTTCACTGGCCAATCATTAGCGGCAACTTCTTCCTTCATTTTAGAAACTGGAGTTCCTCTATCTGGCGTGAATGGTCCGTTGATATGTGGTTCTAATTCTGATAAATTGATTTCTATTAATTGGTCGAAATATTGTTCTGGATTTGCATATACTTCGGCATCGGCGGTTAAGTAACTCGCTACTTTATCTGCTGCGTTGACTACATCTTGACGTCCAGTTGCTGCTAGATACCTGCGCATTGAATCATCATAACCAAAGGTTGAAGTGGTTGCTCCAATTTCGGCACCCATGTTACATATAGTTCCTTTTCCTGTACAGGACATTGAAGTGGCTCCTTCGCCAAAATATTCTACAATAGCTCCTGTTCCACCTTTTACAGTAAGAATATCAGCTACTTTTAGAATTACATCTTTTGGTGCTGTCCAACCCGAAAGTTTACCTGTTAATTTTACTCCTATTAGTTTTGGAAATTTTAATTCCCAACCCATTCCTGACATTACATCTACAGCATCTGCTCCACCTACACCAATTGCCAACATTCCTAATCCACCTGCATTTACAGTATGTGAATCGGTTCCAATCATCATTCCGCCTGGGAAAGCATAATTTTCTAAAACAATTTGATGAATAATTCCTGAACCTGGTTTCCAGAATCCAATTCCATATTTATCGGAAACGGAAGAAAGAAAATCAAATACTTCTTTTGATTGGTCATTGGCTAGTGCTAAATCTTTTTTTGCACCGTCTTTTGCTAGAATTAAATGGTCGCAATGTACTGTTGTTGGTACTGCTACAGTTTTTTTTCCTGCGTGCATGAATTGCAATAATGCCATTTGAGCGGTTGCATCTTGACAAGCAACTCTATCTGGAGCGAAGTCAACATAATCTTTTCCTCTTGTGAACGCTTGAGAAGGCATTCCTTCCCAAAGGTGTGAATATAAAATCTTTTCAGATAAGGTAAGTGGACGGCCAACTAGTTCGCGAGCTTTGTCAACTCTTGTTGCTAGGTTAGCATACACTTTTTCAATCATTTCAATATCAAATGCCATAATAAAATAGGTTTATTTATTTGTGTTGCAAATTTACGAAATCGATGTACCAAATAAAAAATAAATATAGATTATCTTAAAAAAAGATGATGATTTGTGAAAAAATGAATTTGGGTATTGCTTTTATGTCAATATCGGATTTAAAGACCTAAAAATTAAGAATTATTTATTTTATCTCTAATATCCATCATTGGTTTTTCGTAAAATTGATATAATAATGCACTCAAAATGAATACAATTGTTAAATAAAGTGCTGTGAATAGGTATAAATTGATTGAAGAAAGGGAAGTTGTATCTATAAATTCCTTCATAAGATAGAGAATCAGGCTGTAATGAAGTAAATAAATGGAGTAGGAAATCTTGCTAACGAATTCAATTGGTTTTTGAATGGTTGTTATTTCTGTTTTCCAAAGGGAAAGCAATGGCAAAAATAATGCAACACAAATGGAGGTTAGTGGTAAATAGAGTACATTCCAAAAATAGTGGTGTGTTTCAATTAATAGACCTAATTTTCCTAAACCGAAAAAGAGGAAGAAAAACAATAGCACTCCGAGAATCATGGATGTATATTTTAGTTTTTCCCAATTGTTGGAATATTTATTATACAACCAGCTTGCTAAAACGCCAATATAAATGGAATCTAACCGATAGATGACTACTGATTTTAGCGAAAGGTTCCATTGGTCTAAGGATATATTTGTTGTAGTTTGAGTATAGTTTATTTTGGCTAAAAAGGAGGCTATAATTAGAATTAAAACGGAAATTATATATAATGTACTTTTATTTTTTTTGGCGAGACTGTTGGTTATCACTAATAGTATTGGCAGAAAAATATAGGCAAACTCTTCTACGGATAAACTCCATGATTCGGGAAAGAAGGGTTGCATGGTGGTGTTGAAGTTTTGCAGAAAGAGAAAATAGTGCCAAGTTTGGGGAATTTGATAGCCTACTAGAAATGCTATGATTACGTTGATAATTAATATTAAAAAATAATTGGGCAAGGTTCTAAACCAACGTCTTTTTAGAAAGTGTAAGGCTGTTTTGAACGTGAATGTATTTTGAATAAAAAGTTTGAGCAGTATGTTTCCGATTAAGAAACCGCTTAGTACAAAGAATACTTCGACGCCAAAGAAGCCGAAAAGTTGTAGTATTTGCGAAATTGTATTGTTGCTTTGGGGAAATATCCAAAGGCAATGTCCAAAAAGCACCATAAGAATTGCGGTGGCTCGCATTAGATCGAGACCGAAGATTCTAGAGGATTTTGTTTGGTTTTGCATCGGTTAGTTTTCAGTTTTCAGTGTTTGGTAAACAGTATTTCGTTTTTTTTGAATTATTTCTCAAGCCTACAAATGAGTTTATCAAAGCTACAAATAAATTACACAAGCCTATAAATTAGTTTCACAAGGTTTCAAACAAACTTTTCAAGGCTATAAATGAGTTTCACAAAGTTGCAAATTAATTGCACAAGCCTACAAATTAGCTTCACAAGATTACAAACAAGTTGCTCAAGGTTACAAATGAGTTTCACAAGGCTGTAAATTAATTTCACAAGCCTACAAATTAGTTTCACAAGGGTTTTAAAAAAAGTGTTAAAATCTACACTCCTACGAAGGGCAGTCTTAGTTATTGAAGCCCTTCGACTGCGCTCAGGGTGACAAATACATTCGTAAATTTAAAAGTAAAATAGTATAGTTTGTGGAATAGTTCTCGATTAGCTTCGTACTGTTCGGCTTTTGCCTTGGGTCAATTTTAGGTTTCAAAAATAAAAATTTTTGAAACCTAAAATCAATCGAAGTAACGCTAACTATTCTTCTGGTTGAGTTTCTGATGGTTTGACTTTTGAGAAATTTAGTTTTTTGGATACTTTATTGAAACTGAACAGGTCTTTTTTGGTTTTTTCTTTTGTGTAAAAGCGTGTTGCGATTTTTGCAATTCCGATGACTTTGTTATATACGCCATTGAGTGCGTTAAGGGCTTCGGCGGTTAACTCTGGTCGGGTACCTTTGAAACCTTCTTGTGTTACATTGGCTGCTTTTAGGGTTTCGGCGATGGCAACTATAGTGTCTAATTGTGCTTCGTTAGTTCCTTTGTTTACAATTTCTGTTTTTAGCTCTGGGGTTAGGTTGGTTTTGAATTGGTAGAGCAGGTTTATTAGTCCTTCTTGATCTCTTTTTTGTGCTTCTTTGAAGTGGGATGTATAGCCAAGCTGGGTTAGTATTTCTTTTTTACGGATTGGGTTTTCATCAAAATCGACTTCTATTTGGATTTTTACTTCTGATAATTCTGAAATTGCAGGTTCTTGAATGGCGATTAAAGCTTGTGTTGACTCGCGGAGTTTTTTGGCGGCATCGGCACCAAGGTATTTTTCGGCAACGTCGTTGATTTCTGTTTTGATGGTTTCGAAAAATGGGTCTGCCCATGCTGAACGTTTGGATTGCAAGAATGTTTTGTTTGCAATGGCGGAGTCGATGATGGTTTCTATGGTGATTACCATATCTACATCCTTGGTTTTGTACTTTCTGATTGGAATGTTCATGATGTTTATTATTTAAAGTTAATTTATAGATAACGTAGATTTTTTGATGGTATTGTAGGGTTATTAGCTAAATAATTGTTAAATTTTTATGAAATAAAAAAACCACTTTTTAAAAGTGGTTTTTTTGATGAGATTTAATTGGAGAGTGAAAAAGTAGTGATGGTGTAGTTTTCTTCAATACCTTTAAACTCTTTAGAGTATTGTTTTATTTCTAGAGGATAATACTTTTCGATAATTTCCTTTTCTCTTACTATTGGATGGAAAGGAGATTTTATTTTATTAGTTACCCAAATTTCTCTTGTTTGAGGATATTTTTTCATGAAGTTGGCAAATTCATCTGTTTCATCTAAACCATCTTCAATAAAAGTATAGATTACTTTGAAACAATCAAATCCATTAACCTTTTTGGTCTCTTTTTTGTTTTCTTTAATTTCAATTATTTTGTTGTTTGAGTAATAATAATCATATTCTTTTCTTTCGCTATAAACATCGTCATTGTTTTCGATTAATTTTTGAATAGCTGCTCTGAATTTGGTCTGCGGTTCTGGAAAAGCTTTAATGTTTATAATATTTTCAGAGCCAATAACTCCATAATCGTTTGTCCAATGATAGTTTATAGAATCTTTGTAGTATATCATAACTACAGATTTATTTTCTTTTGGTTCGTTGAATGTTAATTCTTCAAAAAAAAAGTCAGCACTTTTTGAAAATTCTTCTATCATTTGGTTCAACTGTAATGTGTCTTTTGTTTCCATTTCTTCTTTAAGACTTTTACCGTGGACTAAAAACATATCTTTTAGCATTTTTTTATTTGACGCTCGATATGCTAAGCTGTCTGTAATTATTTCTTGCACTTTAAAACTTATGGTACCGTTTTTAGGGGTAATTGTTTTATTTTGAGCGGAAACCATAGTGTTTAAAAACAATAAAACTATAAAAATGCGATTATATTTTTTCACTTTTTTTGAATTCATTATTTAATTATGTCTTGATTAAACTTTTATGTATTCTGTATTGTTAAAACTACATTTTCAAAATTTTTATTTTGTAAATCATTTTTATGAATACCAAAATAAACAATACTATCACCGAAATAATCAAAATTTATTTTTGAATCGCTAAAGTTTAACTGTAGTAGAAGTATAAAATTTTCCTCTTCTTCGTGAATCTTAGATATTTCTTCCTTTGAAAATTGTTCCTTTTGTTCAATTTCCAAATAGTTCATCGCCCACCAGAATCTTACAGTTCCTTGTACTGCTTTCGGATGCCCTAATAATTGATGTTCAATATCATAATCATTTTCTAAAGAGTATCTAATTTCATTTTCAATGTCATCAATGATTTCGAGTTCTGAGGTTGTAATATTGTTTCTTTCTATAGTGCTTTCTTGGTAAGAAGGAAAAGTATAATTTTCATAAAAATTAATTGCAAATTCATTTATTTGTGTACCGAGATTTTTTTTTAATTCATTGTTATAAAAGGCTTGTTGTTGCGGATCTTCAATATATACTACTCTAAACTCACCTTTTTTATCAGGATATCTATAACCAATATCAGTTGTTAAAATAAAAAAATATAGCATCCCATTTTTTGGTAAAATATTATTTAATTCGCTTATTTGATTAAGTGATATTTGCCCTAAAAATGTTAAAAAATGGTTATCAATAATAGGCCAATCTTTATTGAATAGGTCTGGACTTCCTCCTATTTTTGAGTAATTTTCCTTATTCTTAAATAAATTTTGAGACAAATTAAAACTTAAACAAGGTAAAAGTAAAGATTTTAAACTTTCGCTTTGATTAATTTTCATTTTTATGAATTTTATTATTTCATCTTTTTTCATAATTAAAAATTTAGATCATATGAAATGCATTACCACTTTTTGCTGATTTTTGAATTAATAAATTACTTCAACCTTATCCAATGTATTAATTTCTGTAAATTCCATTCCGGAAAAACCGTTTTCTTCAATTGCCTTTTTTAGCTTTTCAGATACAAAATATCCGCCTGGAGGAGCATTTATAATTCTAAACATATCTTCTGTAGCCTTACTTAAGTCTAAAGTAACTTTACTGTGAAGCAACATTAATTTATCTTTCCTTAACAACTCTTTTTCTGAAACATACTCATCATAGTTTTCAACCAAAACTGGTTTTTGAATACTTGAATTATCCCAATCACCTAGCTTTTTTGAATAAAATGAAGATTTTTTAAAATCTATATATTCAGCTTGTTTTGTGTCATTTATGAGAAATAAATTATACTTCTCTATTAATTGATTATTTTGCCAAGTTTTTATTTTCCACTCCTGATAATTACCAAGATTAAATTTTTTTAACAATTCTAATAATTTATCTTCAATTACTAAAAATATATAAGAATGTATAGAAGCTACATCTAAAAAAGAAACTAGTTTCGATTTTTTTTCAATAATTGGTTCAGGTAGATTAAAATCGAAATCTATTGCCCCTTGCCAAGGGATAAAATCTTGTTGAATGTCGCCAATAGTAACAACTTTATAACTTTGTGGGATTTTACCAACCACTTTTAAATTACTACTAAAATCTACTTTATAATATTTCATGTTATGGATAACTAATTAAGTTTGCTATTTGTCCTGAATTTAATGTTGGGTTATTATTAATCAAAGTTCTAATATGATTTGCTAACCCCGAAACAAAATCATAAGCTTCATCTACACTTGCGTTAGGATTAAGACTATTAAGAGTTTGCAATACTTTAGTATTATATGCGGAATGTCCAGTTAAATGTAAATTACTAGGTCTTGGTATGCCGTTTAATGCTTCATTCATATGAAAGGCATTACCTGATTTAGCAGCTTTTTGAACAGCAGGATGAGTACTTCTTTCCCAAGGTATTAGATGATGAGCCTGTCTTGCATCAACTGCGGTTGTACCCATACCTAAAACCTTTCTTAATTGATTTCTGCTACCAAATTCAACTCCATTAGCAGTAACTTTCCAAACTAATTTAACTTTTGTTGAAATGCTGTAAGCAGTTTGAGATGATTCTATTACTTTTAAACCAAACTTTGTAGCAGCACTTCCATATCCAACTATTGGAATTGCACTTGAAAAACTTAAAGTTGCATCTAATTTTTCACCTTCAATAGCATAAAGCACACCATTTGTTAAATCTGCAACTTCACCTAAAATAGGTATGAGGCCAAATGCATCCAAACTAAGGTGTACTATACCTTTTGTTGCTTCCCAAATACATTTAGCTCTAGTCCATTCTGGATTTAGTTGCCTAATTTTTCTATAATCTAGAAATGTTTTTAAAGTTAAACTAGTTAATGGAAAATCTGGTGGTATTGTAGTATTATACAAATCTGTATATGGCAAAATAGATTCTGCAAATGTTTCAGTAAAGATATCGTCGCTTTTTTCGAACAGTAGTGATAAATTTAATATTTTATCTACGTCGATTTGGTCTTGCTCTGCTATTGCTAAATCAATTAATTCGTTAGCAAAAAGATTACTTTCATTGGTCCAGTTGCTTTGAATTAAATATTGAATAATTTGATTGTAATTTTCTGGGTTTTCTGTCGCCCATTGTTGTGCGCCTGGCACATGAACTAAGTTTTGGAAAAAATTTTGAGCTTTGTATTGATTAATATGTTCTGTATCAAAAATTAGATTTCCTTCTGTATTTGGTAAAAATTGATAGGGGTTTACAAAACCACCACCATTATTGTTTGGGCTTCCAGACGTTGGACTAGAGGATGGGTTTCCCCCCATACTAAAACAAGCTTCAACTATAACTGTTCTTACAATGCATTGTCCTGTGGGACAACCAAAACCATCACAGACTCCTGAGCATGAACCATCGCAGTGGATTGAATAATTTTCACTAAAACACAATTCTGTATTTATATCTAAAGAAATGTTTTCGAAACGAGTATCATAAAGTTTTTGAAATTCTTCAAATCTATTTTCGTTTTGGGATGCATTTAGCTTTTCTTTAAAAGCTATAATAGATTTTTCCCAAACATCATTTTCTTTACTGTATATTAAATTGTATTTTTCATCATATTGTACATTGGACACTAATGAATAAACTCGGAAAGAATAGGTTGTCTTTTGGTTCTCGGAAACATATTTTTGAATTGCAATGGTATCAACTATAAAATCTGATAGTTCTGCAGTTCTGTTTAGCATTCCACTGGTAGAAATTGGAACTTTGAATACTGTTTTAAAATCTTTTATTTTGGTTTCATTTTTAAACTGTGAAAGTGAAATTCTATTCTTGTTTTCGGAATGAGAATGTTCTTTAACTTGATATGTCTCTTCACTACAACCTAACAAGGTTAATAGAAATGGTACCATCAGTAACCGAGTCATTGTTTTGGTTTTTGTTTTCATAATTATTTGGTTTATAAAGTTAATAAAAATTGTTTTACCAAAACTAGAAAACGTTTTTGAGATATGAACTAGTGAAATCACTAGTTTCTCTCTATAAAGGACTAGTGAAATCACTAGGATTACAGTATAAAAAACTAGTATTTCTCACATTGTGTTTTAGATTTATTTTTTGTATGTGCCAAAATAAAGAAGGCTTGTTATTGCTATGAAGATTTATAAAAAAAGCACTCGGGTGGAGTGCTTTTTTTTATTGTTATTCTCTGAAGTTGGGAGATTTTGTTAAATTATATAATTTCTTTGATATTAATTTTTTACATCAAACAAGAATTCTGTTTCAAGTATTTTAAAATAACCAAAGTTTGAAAGGTCAATATAGACTTTTGTTATATATGATCCTTCATCAACTATTTTTTGATATATATCAAACCAAATATTTTCATAAGTTATATGCTTACCTTTATTAGTTTCATAAACAACTCTTTTTGTTAGATTTACAGTTGGATGTCGAAAAATATCTGTTTTTACAATTTTTTGAACGTATTTTACAAATTTTTGTTTTTCTTTTTTATAAATAACAAAAGTCATTTCTACATTATTAAAATCTGTATTATTTCTAAACCATTGAGGCAAGTTTAATTCTTTAGTTCCATAGTTTGTAATCTTCATTGAAAATAGTTTTTGTTCTGCTAAATTAAAAACTAACTTATTAGGTTTTGATACAATTTCTATATCATAAAAATCAGTAGTATTTGATCTTATACTATCCATATTAATATTTCCAGCGGATTCTTTTAGCTTTTCAAGATAATCATCAGGTAATAATTCTTTACTATCGTTGAGATATGCTGAATATTTTTCGTGATTGTTATTTTGAGTCGATTTGCAACCACATATAAAAAATGAAATAACTATTAGTACGTATAAATTTTTATTGATTAATTTTTGCATAGTTTATTGATTTATTACTGTATGCTTAGTTATTAAAAGCACTCTTTCGAGTGCTTTTTTGTTGTAACTATGATTGTAAATTAGCTTTATTTATTATTCTTCAAAATACCTAAAATTTTCAATTCTCATTTCTTTTAAAATCAGTTTATTTTTAAATATATCTTTTTTGTCAATCAGAAATAATTTTTTTTTATAAATTAAAAAAAAGGTTTCTCTAAATCCATTCTTAATAAAAAAATTTATATCAAGTATTTGATTCTTTTTTTCTTTTAAAAAACATTTATCAACGACCATTTTAGTTGCTTCTCTTTTATTATCATAATTGTCGTAATCGAGATATTTCCCAGTTTTTAAAAAAATATTATTATACGAATCAGGACTAAACCTGTAGATTTTTGACTTTAGAACATCGGTAATATTTTCTTCAAGAAATATATCTTGATATTTACCATAATCAAAGTATATATATAAAGTATCTGAAGATTTAATTGTTTCTAAAGTTTGAGAAAAAGAGAGATTAAATAAAAGATACGCTAAAATTGTTAAAAAAACTTTCATTGTTACTGACATTCTTTTGTTACCATATTAAATAAAGACGAATAAAATAAATATTTAGAATATTTTATACTATCGGATTGAATATTAGTCTGAAAAGCACTCGTGTTATTAAGACCATTTAAGCTCAGGTTATAAAAAAAATCATTCCAATTAAAAGATTCACTCAAATTAGAATTTGGATAATAATAAACTTGATTGTTTAATTGTTGAGTATGATTTTGACTAATCAATAAACCTTTCACTTCATTTAATATATTTATAAAAGTTGGTGTTAAATAATCTAGCATAAACACATGTTGACTTTGCGGCACTCCATTCACATTAATATGACAATTAAAATTTTGATAGAATAATGAAATAAGTTCTTGTAAATCTAAATTATTTAATTCTGGTATCGTTGATCCTAAATTACAATTCATTCTTTTGATATTTAAATAGGCATGAATACATTCATGCAAAATTGTTTTTGCTATAATTATATTTGATATAGATCCATCCAATAAATTTGAGTTTATTTGAATTAAATTATTATAACTCCCATCAGGTGCCACTGTCATTTCGCATCTACCATTATTCCCAACAGGGAGCTCAGAACTTACCTCAAACTTAACATTAATTCTATTATTATCCCCAAATGTATTTAAAAACAAATTTTTAAAACCTCCTGATTGAGTTAATTTTTCATAAACACATCTAAATTTTTTTTCTGCTTCGGTTGTTCCTTGAACATTAGATAAATCAATATTAGCTGGAGATTTTTTTGAGGCTTCAAAATCTAAAGTAAGGTTTTGGTTTAGATAGGATTGGGTTATAAATTGTAGAGCAAACTCATTTGCTTCATCACAATTTGGACTATTTTTTATATAATTCATAATGTCATTGTGTACTTCATTATGAG
>Ga0102832_1000434_pt1 | contig 72411 bp, 70 predicted proteins | sample EBPBio282013_DNA_FD_88942 | JGI IMG/M metagenome (GOLD analysis project Ga0102832, IMG submission 88942) | Wastewater treatment Type I Accumulibacter community from EBPR Bioreactor in Madison, WI, USA - Reactor 2_5/28/2013_ DNA (Illumina Assembly) | ecosystem: Engineered > Bioreactor > EBPR >...
CGCATGCTCCGCCGCTTGTGCGGGCCCCCGTCAATTCCTTTGAGTTTTAGCCTTGCGGCCGTACTCCCCAGGCGGGGAACTTAATGCGTTAGCTGCGACACAGAAACCGTGGAATGGTCCCTACATCTAGTTCCCAACGTTTACGGCATGGACTACCAGGGTATCTAATCCTGTTCGCTCCCCATGCTTTCGCTCCTCAGCGTCAGTTACGGCCCAGAGATCTGCCTTCGCCATCGGTGTTCCTCCTGATATCTGCGCATTCCACCGCTACACCAGGAATTCCAATCTCCCCTACCGCACTCTAGTCTGCCCGTACCCACTGCAGGCTGGAGGTTGAGCCTCCAGTTTTCACAGCAGACGTGACAAACCGCCTACGAGCTCTTTACGCCCAATAATTCCGGATAACGCTTGCACCCTACGTATTACCGCGGCTGCTGGCACGTAGTTAGCCGGTGCTTTTTCTGCAGGTACCGTCACTTTCGCTTCTTCCCTACTAAAAGAGGTTTACAACCCGAAGGCCGTCGTCCCTCACGCGGCGTTGCTGCATCAGGCTTGCGCCCATTGTGCAATATTCCCCACTGCTGCCTCCCGTAGGAGTCTGGGCCGTGTCTCAGTCCCAGTGTGGCCGGTCACCCTCTCAGGCCGGCTACCCGTCGTCGCCTTGGTGAGCCATTACCTCACCAACTAGCTGATAGGCCGCGAGTCCATCCTTGACCGAAATTCTTTCCACCCCCAGGAGATGCCTCCGAAGGTCGTATCCGGTATTAGACGTCGTTTCCAACGCTTATCCCAGAGTCAAGGGCAGGTTACTCACGTGTTACTCACCCGTTCGCCACTAATCCAGCAGGAGCAAGCTCCCGCTTTCATCGTTCGACTTGCATGTGTTAAGCACGCCGCCAGCGTTCATCCTGAGCCAGGATCAAACTCTCCATAAATGTTTATGCGCCATCGTTGCCTCCGGAATGGGAGGACGAACAACGACAAGTTTGAAACTGACAGAACAAATCAATACTGACTTGCTTTGTTGTTTATATCTTTTCCAAAGGAATCCGGCCTACCGAAGTAGGCACGGGTTTTTGGCATTTGACATTGTGCACGCTGTTGAGTTCTCAAGGATCGGGCGCTCCTGACTTCCACCTCGCGGCTTCGTTTCAGGGCAACTGCTCTAACCTACCACCAGGACGCCGCAGTCGCTACTAGAGCAACTACATTCACTGGCTGGATTTGGTCCCTCTTGAGGCCGGGAAGCTCTGCGGCTTTCCCGCACCTTTGGGGTGACAAGGGATTACATTACGTGGATGTTACGCGCCCTGCAAATTACGGTGAATCCCGGGCGTGTCGTACGCGAAACCTACTCGGCGAAGACGCCGGCGAGGGTCTTCTTGCCCCGTCGCAGCACGGCCATCCGGCCCGCCAGGAGCGAACCACCCAGCACGGATGCCTCGTCGTCCACCCGCACGTTGTTCACGTAGACGCCGCCCTCGCCGATCGAGCGGCGGGCCGCGGCGAGGCTCGGGGAGAGCCCGGTGTCCACCAGGAGCTGCGCGATGGTGGAGCTCGCCGGCGCGGTGGTGTGCGGCAGTTCACGCAGGGCCTGCTCGAGGGTGGCGTCATCCAGCGCCGACAGCTCACCCTGACCGAACAGGGCCGCGGCCGCCGCGATGGCCGCCTCGGTGGCCGCGACTCCGTGCACGAGCGACGTGACCTCCCACGCGAGCACGCGCTGCGCCTCGCGCTTGAAGGGCTCGGCGGCGACGGCGCCCTCCAAACGCTCGATCTCGGCGCGTGTCAGGAAGGTGAAGATCTTGAGGCGCTCGATCACGTCGGCATCGTCGGTGTTGAGCCAGAACTGGTAGAACGCGTAGGGACTCGTCATCGCCGGATCGAGCCAGATCGCGTTGCCCTCGCTCTTGCCGAACTTGGTGCCGTCGGAGTTGGTGATCAGTGGCGTGCCGATGGCGTGCGCCGAGACGCCCTCCGCCTTGTGGATGAGATCGGTTCCGCTGGTGAGATTGCCCCACTGGTCGCTGCCGCCGGTCTGCAGTACGCAGCCGTAGCTGCGGTAGAGCTCGAGGAAGTCCATGCCCTGGAGGATCTGGTAGCTGAACTCGGTGTAGCTGATGCCCGCATCGGAGTTGAGACGGGCGCTGACGGCATCCTTCTTCAGCATCGTGCCGACCCGGAAGTGCTTGCCCACGTCACGGAGGAAGTCGATCGCCGACAGGGGTGCCGTCCAGTCGAGGTTGTTGACGAGCCTGGCGGCGTTGTCGCCTTCGAAACTCAGGAACTTGGACACCTGCTGTTGGAGGTAGCCCACCCACTCGGCCACGACGGCAGCATCGTTCAGGGTGCGCTCCGCCGTCGGCCGAGGATCACCGATGAGGCCAGTGGAGCCCCCGACGAGACCGAGGGGTCGGTGCCCGGCGAGCTGGAGTCTGCGCAGCAGCAGCAGCTGCACGAGGTTGCCCAGGTGCAGACTCGGAGCGGTCGGGTCGAATCCGCAGTAGTAGGTGATCGGCTCCCCCGCGAGCAGCTCGCGAAGCTCGTCCGCGTTGGTGGAGACATGCACGAGTCCCCGCCAGGTGATCTCGTCCCACACGGTATCGAAGGCGGGATCGTTGGCCTGACTGTGGAGCGATTCAGATGCGGTTGGAGGCACGGGTTCAACCGTACCGGAGGTTCGCGGGCATGACGCGGCGTCCGGGATTAAGCTTCAAGGCTTGATATGGCTCATATCTAGTGCCTAGACTTGATTCGGCTTAGATCAAGCCTGAAAGCTTGAGGGACATCATGTTCATCATCACCGCTGACCAGATCGACAGTCGCCACCTCGACGACCTCGCCGGCTCGACCATAGCCCGCCTCAACACGCGCTACGAGGGCGAGTTGGCGCTGCCCGTCGACCGCAATGCCGGCGACGAGATCCAGGCCCTCGTCGGCCGAGGCGATGCGGCCCTCGCGATCATCGCCGACCTGACCCGCACGGGACAGTGGAGCGTCGGATGCGGGATCGGTCGGGTGCGCACCCCCCTGCCCGCGAACACCCGGGAGGCCGCCGGACCCGGGTTCGTCGCGGCCAGGACCGCGGTCGACCGGTCCAAGCGCGCACCGCTGAGGTTCGCCCTCGAGAGCGAGACCCTCGGCGCCGCCGAGCATGCCGAGGCGCTCATCGACCTCATGCTGCTGGTTCGCGCGCGTCGCAGCTTGGAGGGTTGGGAGCTGTTCGACCTCATCTCCGAGGGGCTCACGCAGTCCGACGCCGCCACCCGGCTGGGGATCAGCCCGCAGGCTGCCAGCCAACGAGCGCGCGCCGCGGGCATCCGGCAGGAGCTCTCGGCACTGCCAGCTCTCGCGGCGGTGCTCTCCCAGGTTGACGGTGCCGACGCGCACAATGGGGAATCATGATCCCCGTCGTTCTGGCCATCGCAGCTGGCGTCGCCCTCGCCTTCGCCGTCGTGGCGACGTCCCCACGACGGCATTGGTTCGCCATACCGTCGGCGGTGATAGTGCTGCTCGCGATCCTCGTTCCGCTGGTCGCGCCCGCGGGCAGCGGGCCGAACTGGCTCGGCGTCGTCGCGGCGGTGCTGTTCGGGGCAGTGGGGGTGGTCGGCGGCAGCCCCGTGGTGGGCCTGGTGCTGCGGTTCGCCCAGGGCAGCGTCATCCTCGGCGAGCACGGCGGCATCGTCGTCTCGAGCGACGGCGGCCTCACCCCGCGGCACGAGATCCTGCGCGGGGGCGCCACGATCGGCTACCTGGAGCGGGTCGCGCTGCTCGGAGCCGTCGCGGCCGGCCAGGCCGCCGCGGTCGCGGTGATCGTAGCGATCAAGGGCCTCGGCCGGTTCTCGGAACTCGACGGCAGCGAGGCACGGGAGCGGTTCATCATCGGCACGCTCACCAGCCTGATCTGGGCGGGAGCCTGCGCGGCGGCAGCTGTGCTCGCCGCCTAGGACTAGCGGATCGCCTTCGGGTGACGCTTGTACGGTGAGACCGTCGGGTCGCCGGGGATCCAGAAGCGCCACGGGAAAGCCGCTCCTCCCCCGGCGCCGGAGACGCCCGTGCGCGGTCCCTGCGCGAATGGCGCCGGGCTCTCGGCGGGAGTGAAACGCACCCGCCCGTTCGCGACGCTGGATCCGCCGTCGGCGAGAGTGATCCCCAGTGCGACGGTGAGGCGGGCCGGGCCCCGCGCGAGGTCGGCATCCGTGCGACTCGTCGTGCGGCGCATCCGGGCGACCTCGATGCCGTCGACGATCTCGCCCGCACGCAGCAGCACGGCGGATGCCTCACCGTCGGGCGAGCACACGATGTTGGCGCACACGTGCATGCCGTAGGTGAAGTACGTGTACAGGCGCCCGGGCGGACCGAACATCACCTCGGTTCGCGGCGTCGGCCCACGGAAGGCGTGCGACCCGGGGTCGGTCTCGCCCTGGTACGCCTCCACCTCGGTGAGGCGCAGGGTGACACCGTCGACGGTCAGGTGGCCGCCGAGCAGCAGGGGCGCGACCTCGAGGGCCGGCCGGGACAGCAGCGTCTCTAGAACAGCGGAATCCCGTTGACGGCGATGATGATGAACGCCACCACCAGCACGGCCACGCTCACCACGACGACGATCGTCGTCGCTCGCTTGGTCATGCCGCGGCGCCACCAGCCGGGATCCTGATCATTGTGCAGTGTCACAGGGTGCTCCTGGAGGTGAGGGCGCGAACGCGCGCGGTGAGTTCGATGCGTTGTTCGGCGACGCGCTCGGGCGACGTGCCGCCCACGCCCGAGCGACTGGAGACCGACCCCTCGATCGTGAGCACGCCACGAACGCCCGGGGTGAGGTGCGGCGAGACCGCCTGATACTGCTCGTCGGTCGGCTCGTCGAGGTCGAGCCCGTTGTCTTCGCAGAACCGCACGAGCGCTCCCGAGATCTCGTGAGCCTCGCGGAACGGCACCCTCTGGCGCACGAGCCAGTCAGCGACATCCGTGGCCAGGGAGAAGCCCTGCGGGGCGAGTTCGGCCATGCGCTTCGTGTCGAAGGTCAGGGTCGCGAGCATGCCGGTGAACGCGGGCAGGAGTACTTCGAGGGTCTCCACCGAGTCGAAGACCGGCTCCTTGTCCTCCTGCAGGTCGCGGTTGTAGGCGAGCGGGAGTCCCTTGAGCGTGGCGAGCAGTCCGGTCAGGTTGCCGATCAGCCTCCCGGACTTGCCGCGCGCGAGCTCGGCGATGTCGGGGTTCTTCTTCTGCGGCATGATCGACGAGCCGGTGGAGTAGGCGTCATCGAGGCGCACGAAGCCGAACTCGCGAGTGTTCCAGATGATGATCTCCTCGGCGAACCGGGAGAGGTCGATACCGATCTGAGCGGCGATGAAGGCGAACTCCGCCACGACGTCGCGACTGGCAGTCGCGTCGATCGAGTTCTCGCTGGGGCGAGCAAGGCCCAGTTCACGCGCGACCAGGGCGGGGTCGAGCCCCAGGCTGCTGCCTGCCAGGGCGCCGGCGCCATAGGGCGACGCGGATGCCCGCCCGCGCCAATCGCGCAGCCGCTGGAGGTCACGCACCAACGGCCAGGCGTGGGCAAGTAGATGGTGGGCGAGAAGCACGGGCTGCGCGTGCTGGAGGTGAGTGCGCCCCGGCAGGATCGCGCTGCCCGCCTTCTCGGCCTGCGCGTTGATGGCATCGATGAGGTCGACCACGAGGTCACCGATCACGGCGGCGTGGTCGAGCAGGTACATCCGGATCAGGGTGGCGATCTGGTCGTTGCGGCTGCGGCCGGCGCGCAGTCGACCACCGAGATCGGGTCCCACGATGTCGATGAGCGCGGACTCGAGGGCGCCGTGAACGTCTTCGTCGTCGGGCGCGGCGACAAGCTCGCCGACCTCGACCCGGCGCAGCAGCTCATCGAGGCCCGCATGCATGGCGGCCTCCTCATCGGGGGTCAGGTAGCCCGCGGCGGCGAGCGCCTTCGCGTGACCGTGGGAGCCCGCGATGTCGTAGGGCGCCAGCTGCCAGTCGAAGTGCGTGGAGCGGCTGAGACGCGCGAGTTCCTCCGAGGGTCCGCTCGCGAACCGGGCGCCCCACAGGGCACCGTCACCGGTCTTCGCTTCTGCCACGGGGTCGGTCTCCTTCGGTTGGGTTCAGTCTAGGGATGGGTCTGCTGGCGGTTTCGATACGCCGCTTCGCGGCTACCCAACCGGCCTACTGCTCGAGCAGCCAGACGAGCAGCGCCTTCTGGGCGTGCAGCCGGTTCTCCGCCTCGTCCCAGATCACGCTCTGCGGACCGTCGATGACCTCGCCCGTCACCTCGTAGCCACGGTCGGCCGGCAAGCAGTGCAGGAAGATCGCATCGGGCTTCGCGAGAGCCATCATGTCGGCGTCGACCTTGTAGGGCGAGAGGGATGCCACGCGCGCCGCTTTCTCCTCCTCCTTGCCCATCGAGACCCAGGTGTCCGTCACCACGACGTCGACACCCGCGACCGCCTCGAGCGGGTCGGTGTAGATGGTCACCGAGCCGCCGGTCTGCACGGCGATCGCGTCGGCATCCGAGACGATGCGCTCGTCGGGCATGTAGTCGGCCGGGCAGGCGATGCGCACGTGCATTCCGGCCGTCGCACCCGCGAGCAGGTACGAGTGCACCATGTTGTCGGCACCGTCGCCCAGGAAGGCGAGCGTGAGGCCGGCGAGGGTGCCCTTGTGCTCGCGGATCGTCAGCAGGTCGGCGAGCAGCTGGCACGGGTGGAACTCGTCGCTCAGGGCGTTGATGACCGGCACCGTCGTGTCGGCGGCCATCTCGACCAGTCCCGACTGCGCGTAGGTGCGCCAGACGATCGCCGCGACCTGGCGCTCGAGCACGCGTGCCGTGTCCGACGCCGTCTCCTTGCCGCCGAGCTGGCTGTTGGCCGTGGAGATGATGAGCGGCACTCCCCCGAGGTCGGCGATGCCCACAGCGAACGAGACCCGCGTGCGTGTCGACGACTTGTCGAAGATCACGGCAACCGTCTGCGGCCCGGCGAGAGGCTTGCGACCCCAGCGGTCCGCCTTGATCTGCTCGGCCAGGTCGAGAATCGCGGTCTGCTCGGCCTGGGTCAGGTCGTCGTCGCGGAGGAAGTGGCGGGTCATGCGGTGGCCTCGCTTACGTGGGTGAGTGCTGCTGTGAACTTGTCAATGAACTCGGCGATCTCGGCATCGCCGATGATCAGGGGCGGCGCGAGACGGATGCTCGCGTCGTTCGGCGCGTTGATGATCAGTCCCAGCTCCAGGGCTCTCGCCACCACCGCGGGGGCGACATCGTCAGACAACCCCACCCCGATGAGCAGGCCGCGGCCACGCACCTCTTCGACCAACGGCAGGCCGACGATCGCGGCACGAAGCTGCTCTCCACGTGTCGCAGCGTTGTCGACCAGACCCGCACGCTCGATCTCCCCGAGCACCGCGTTCGAGGCCGCCGTCGCCAGCGGGTTGCCGCCGAACGTGCTGCCGTGTTGACCGGCCGTGAACAGGTCGGATGCCGCGCCAAAGGTGACGAGCGCCCCGATCGGCACTCCGCCGCCGATGCCTTTGGCCACGGCAATCGCGTCGGGCACGATCCCCGCCTGCTGGAACGCCCACCACGTGCCGGTGCGACCGGCTCCCGTCTGGATCTCGTCGAGGATGAGCAGGGCGCCGTGGCGAGCCGTGATGTCCCGCGCCGCTGCGAGGTAGCCCTCGGGGAGGTCGATGACGCCGGCCTCACCCTTGATCGGCTCGATGACTACCGCCGCGACATCCGGGCCGATGGCTCGCTCGAGCGCCTCGATGGTCGAGTCGATGTGCTCGACGTTGGGCACCAGGGGCTCGAACGGCTCGCGCAGCGCCGGCTTGCCGGTGAGTGAGAGCGAGCCCATGGTGCGCCCGTGGAACGAGTTGTTGAGGGCGATGATGCGCGGCCGGCCGGTGCGGCGGGCGAGCTTGATGGCGGCCTCGATCGCCTCGGCACCGGAGTTGCAGAAGTAGACGCGGTCGCCGCCGGTCAGGCGGGTGAGGCGGGCGGCGAGCTCCAGCTGCGGCGGGTTGGCGAAGTAGTTGGAGACGTGCGCGACTGTCGCGATCTGCCGGCTGACGGCATCCACCAGCACGGGATGCGCGTGCCCCAAGGCATTGACCGCGATACCCGCGAGGAAGTCGAGATACTTCGCACCGGTGTCATCCCAGACGTAGCAGCCCTCGCCGCGCACCAACTCGCGCGACGGTAGGGCGGCCGACTTCATGATCTTCGCCGAGTACTCGTCCTGCCAGGTCATGCGGGTACCACCTCCGTGCCGATGCCCTGCTGGGTGAAGACCTCGAGCAGGATCGAGTGCGGCTCGCGGCCGTCGATGATGGCTGCCTTCGCCACTCCCCCGGCGACGGCCTCGAGGCACGCCGCCATCTTGGGGATCATGCCCGACTCGAGGCTCGGCAGCAGGGCCTCGAGCTCGGTCGTGGTGATGATCGAGACAAGCGAGTCCCGGTTGGGCCAGTCGCTGTAGAGACCGGCAACGTCGGTGAGGATCACGAGCTTGGCAGCGCCGAGCGCCACCGCGAGCGACGCTGCAGCCGAGTCGGCATTGACGTTGAGCAGCCCGTCGGGCCCGTTCGCCACTGTCGAGATGACGGGGATGCGCCCGGCGGCTACCTCCAGCAGCACCGCCGCCGGATCGACCGAGGTCACATCGCCGACGAGGCCGAGATCCACGAGTTCGCCGTCGACGACGGTCGCTCGCTGTTCGCCGGTGAACAGTCCGTACTGGTCACCCGAGATGCCCTCGGCGAGGTAGGCGTGCTCGGTGATGCTGTGCTCATTGATCAGGCCGACCAGCTCACCGCCGACCTGTTCGGCGAGTACCTGTCTGATCACCGGCATCGACTCCGGAGTAGTGACTCGGTAGCCGCCCTTGAATTCGCTCGGGATGCCGCGGCGCGTCAACTCGGCGGTGATCTGCGGGCCGCCCCCGTGCACCACCACGGGCTTCACGCCCGCGAAGCGCAGGTACGCCATGTCCTCGGCGAAGGCGCGCTTGAGGTCATCGTCGACCATCGCGTTGCCGCCGAACTTGACCACGATGATCTCGTCGTGGAACCGCTTCAGCCACGGCAGCGATTCGATGAGCACAGCGGCCTTCGCGGCCGCCTGATCCTGGCTGACCATCAGCTGGAGTACGCCGAGTTCTCGTGCACGTAGTCGTGCGTGAGATCGTTCGTGAGGATCGTCGCCGTGTGCTCGCCCGACTTGAGGTCGATGGTGAGGTCCACGCGGCGCGGTGACAGGTCGACGTCGGTACGCGGCCGGTCGGGTGCGCCGGCGTGGCAGACCCGCACCCCGTTCATGCTCACGTCGACGTCGTACGGGTCGAAGGCGGCATCCGTGGTTCCGATGGCGGCGAGCACCCGGCCCCAGTTGGGGTCGTTGCCGAAGACCGCGGCCTTGAACAGGTTGTTGCGGGCCACCGAGCGACCGACCTCGACCGCGTCATCCTCGGTTGCCGCGCCGACTACCTCGATGCGGATGTCGTGGCTGGCCCCCTCCGCGTCGCCCTGCAGCTGCTCGGCGAGGTCGACGCACACGGCGGTCAGCACCTGGGTGAACGCGTCGAGCTCCGGCTCCACGCCGGATGCGCCGCTCGCCAGCAGCGACACCTGGTCGTTGGTGGACATGCAGCCGTCGGAGTCGAGGCGGTCGAAACTGACGCGGGTCGCGTGGCGCAGCGCGATGTCGAGTTCGGCGCTCGAGAGCACGACGTCGGTGGTGATGACCACGAGCATCGTCGCGAGGCCCGGCGCGAGCATGCCCGCACCCTTCGCCATGCCGCCGACCGTGTAGCCGTTGCCCTGCTTGATCGAGCGCTTCGGCTTCGAGTCGGTCGTCATGATCGCGAGGCTCGCCTCCTCGCCGTGGTCGCCGAGAGCGGCGGCCGCGAGTTCCACCCCCGCGAGCACCTTGTCGAGGGGAAGCTGGTCGCCGATCAACCCGGTCGAGCAGACGAGCACGTCACCCGAGCTGATGCCGAGCGCGAAGGCCACCGCCTCGGCCGTGGAGTGCGTCACCTGGAAGCCCTGCGCGCCGGTGAAGCAGTTCGCTCCCCCGGAGTTGAGCACGATCGCGCTCGCGGTGCCGTCGGCGATGGCCTGCTGCGACCAGATGATCGGGTTCGCCTTCGACCGGTTGCTCGTGAACACGGCTGCGGCGTTGGCCAGCGGACCCCGATTGACCACGAGGGCGAAGTCCAGCCCCCCGCTCGACTTGAGACCCGCGGTCACGCCCGCCGCCTCGAAACCCTTTGCCGCTGTCACACTCACGGTGCCACCCCATCCACAGTCAGTCCCGTCGTCTCCGGCAGCCCCAGGGCGATGTTCGCCGACTGGATCGCCGCCCCCGCGGTGCCCTTCACAAGATTGTCGATCGCGCTCACCGCGACCACGCGTCCCGCCGCCTCGTCGATCGCGAGCCCGATCAGAGCGGTGTTGGCGCCCACAGTATCGGCCGTGCGCGGGAACTGGCCCGCCGGAAGCAGGTGCACGAACGGCTCGTCCGCATAGGCCTGCTCCCACGCATCCCGCACCTGAGTCGCGGTGGTGCCGGGCACCAGCCGTGCCGTCGACGTCGCGAGGATGCCACGGCTCATCGGCACCAGCACCGGAGTGAACGACACGCTCACGCCGACGCCGCCGGCCGCCGTCAAGTTCTGGATGATCTCGGGCGTGTGCCGATGGATGCCGCCCACCTGGTAGGCGTGAGCGGAGCCGATCAGTTCGCTGGCCAGCAGATCGGTGCGCAGGGTCCTACCCGCACCCGACGGTCCGACGGCGAGAACGGCGACGAGGTCGCTCGGCTCGATGACGCCTGCCCGGATGCCCGGGGCCAGGGCCAACGTGATGGCCGTGACGTTGCATCCCGGAACCGCGATGCGCTTGCTGCCCGTGAGCGCGCTGCGCTGAGTGCCGCCGGACGCGAGCAGCAACTCGGGCAAGCCGTAGTCCCAGGCGCCGAAGAACTCGCCTCCGTAGAAGGCCTCCCACGCCGAGGGGTCGGTGAGACGGTGGTCGGCGCCGCAATCCACGACCAGCGTGTCGGCCGGTAGATCACGGGTGACCTCACCCGACTTGCCGTGCGGCAGTGCCAGGAACACGACGTCATGGCCGGCGAGAGTCGCGGCATCCGTCGGCTGAAGCTCCAGGTGCGCGAGCGACCGCAGGTGCGGCTGCACGGCACCCAGTGACTGGCCGGCATTCTGGAACGCGGTCACCGTGGTGACAGCGAAATCGGGGTGCGCCGAGAGCAGTCTCAGCACCTCACCCCCGGCGTAGCCGCTGGCACCAGCGACGGCAACCGACAAGGACATGGCTCTACCTTAATGAGAGACGGACGAGGGGATGACGCGGCGGGGGCTCAGGCGACCGCAGAGAAAAGGACTCCCGGTCGCAGACGAGACACCGCCTAGCGTCGCTCGTCGCGACGTCGGCGCAGCACAACGGTCGGCGCGAAGCGCTCGAGGGTGCGGGTGAAGCCGGTCACGTGACCGAGCGTACCCCCATCCCGTTGGACAGCGCGAATCGCTACGCTGATGATCGATGCTCACCAGGAGCACCACCAGAACACAGGAGAACCCATGTCCGACCTCGATGGCCTCATCAACCTCATCCCCATCGGCGACATCGCGAAGAAGCTCGGAATCGACGAGAACGTCGCCAAGGCCGCCGTCGCGGTCGCCGTGCCCGCCATCGTCGGAGGCCTCGCGGCCAACGCCAAGACCGACACCGGCGCCCAGAAGCTCCAGGCCGCAGTCGAGCACCACGACAAGAAGGTGAGCGTCGACGACGTCGACGTCGAAGACGGCCAGAAGATCGTCAAGCACGTCTTCGGTGCCAAGGCCGACGACGTCGCCGCCGCCGCCGGCGCGAAGGCGGGCGGGCCCGACATCGGCGCCATCGTCGCGCAGGTGCTGCCCATCATCGCCCCCATCGTGCTCGCGTTCCTCGCCCAGCAAATGAGCAAGGGCGGCAGCACCACCGCTGCAGCGCCCAAGGCGGAAGAGCCCGCAGCCGCGACCGGCACCGACATCGGCAGCATCCTCGGCGGGTTGCTCTCGTCTAAGCAGGGCCAAGACATCATCGGCGGCGCGCTCGGCGGGCTGCTCGGAGGCGGCACCAAGTAACTCGGGGTGCGCTGAGGCCGACGCGCATCGGTTTTCAGCTCAGACAATGAAGAAGTCCCGACGGCCCATGGCCGCCGGGACTTCTTCATAACTCGCGAGAAAACCGATACGCGTCGACCTCGCGAAGTAACAAAACGACGCTCGGGCGGCACGCCTCGGCTCCCCCTCAGCACGGGAGGGAGGTAGATCGGGCTACTCGCGGAGGGTTGCCCCGAAAGTGGTGGCGGCCAGGGCGACTGCTGCGGTCTTCGCCTCCGTCGCCTCCGCCTGCGTGAGGGTGCGGTCGGGGGCGCGGAAGCGCAGCGCGTAGGTGAGCGACTTCGTTCCCTCGGCCACGCCGGACCCGCGGTAGTCGTCGGTGAGCACCGCGTGCTCGAGCAGTTCGCCCGCGCCCTCGCGCAGCAGGGCGAGCATGTCGCCGGCCGGCACGTCCGCCGCAACGACGAGCGAGACATCCTGAGTCGCGGCCGGGAACGACGAGATCGGAGTCGCTGAGATCTGCGTCGCCCCCGCCTCGATGAGAGCGTCGAGATCCAACTCGAGTGCGGCGACCACGCGCGGAAGATCGAGCTCCACGGCCAACGAGGGCAGCAGCTCCCCCGCGAAGCCGACGGAACGCTCGCCGATCCGCAGCTCGGCCGTGCGGCCGGGGTGCATGGCCTGGTGGTGACCCGTCACCACGGTCAGGGGCGCCGCCACGAGTTCGGCAATGTGATGTGCGGCGGCGAGGGCATCCGCGAGGCCGGTGGCCACTGCCGGCTGGCCGGGCTGCTTGGCCACGGCATCACCCAGGAACAGTGCGCCGACATGCCACGGCTGCGGTGGGATGCTCGCGCGAAGCGCACCGAGCACCTCGTCGGAGGGGCGCGCGTCACCCGCCGGCAGCGGACCGCTGCCGTACTTCGCGCCCGGCTGCGGCAGGAACACGGTGCCCACCTCGAACAGCGCGAGGTCGGTCAGACCGCGCGACAGGTTGCGGTGGGCGACAGCGACGAGGCCGGGCAGCAGCGAGGTGCGGAGCGACGCAGCATCCGGATCGAGCGGGTTGGCGACCGTCATCGCGGCAACCGGGCCCGCGACCGCCGAGCCGAAGAGGTCGTTGGAGCCCTGAGCGATGAACGGGTACGCCAGCACCTCGGTGAGTCCTGCGGAGGCGAGGGAGCTCGCGACCGACCGGCGCAGCCGCTGCTCACGGCTGAGGCCGCGTCCGGGTGGTGCAGTGGGCAGCTCAGACGGTATGCGGTCGTACCCGACGATGCGGGCGACCTCCTCCGCGAGCGTGGCCGGGAAGGTGAGGTCGGGGCGCCAGGTGGGCGGAGTCACGCGCCATCCGGTGTCGGTGGCCTCGACGGCAGCGCCGATCGCAGAGAGGGAGGACGTGATCTCGTCTGCGGAGAAGTCGACGCCGATCAGGCCCTCGACGTAGCCCTCCGGCAGATCGATGGGCGTCGGCGCCGAGGACTCGTCGATAGTCGATCCGAGGTCGTCAGCTGTGCCGCCGGCAAGCTCAACGAGCAGCTGAACCACTCGCGCGACGGCCGGTGCGGCCGCCTTGGGGTCGACACCGCGCTCGAAGCGACGGGATGCCTCGCTCGGCAGCTTGTGGCGACGGGCGCTGCGCGCGATGGTCACGGGGTCGAAGTTCGCGGCCTCGACCAGCACGTTCGTCGAGGTTGCCGCATCGATCTCGGTGGACGCGCCACCCATCACCCCGGCGATACCGATCGGACCGGACTCGTCGGTGATCAGCAGGTCCTCGGGGTCAAGGGTGCGCTGCTTGTCGTCGAGGGTCGTGATGGTCTCCCCCGCCTTAGCGCGGCGCACGGTGATGCCACCCGTCAACCGGTCGAGGTCGTAGGCGTGGGTGGGTTGGCCGGTCTCGAGCATCACGTAGTTGGTGATGTCGACCACGAGAGACACCGAGCGGATGCCCGCCAGAGCCAACCGGGACACCATCCACGGTGGGGTGGGCCGGCTCGCATCCACGCCGCGTACCGCGCGGGACATGAACACTGTCGCCCCCACACGGCCGCGGATGGGCGCGTCGTCGGCGATCGTCACCGGGAACCCGGTGGCGGCGGTCTCAACGGACTCGACCACCGAGACCGGGTCGCGGAAGGTCGCGCCCGTGGAGTTCGCGTACTCGCGCGCGATGCCGCGGATCGAGAAGGCGTACCCGCGGTCGGGCGTCACGTTGACCTCGACGGCGAAGTCGTCCAGGCCGAGGAGGGCGATCGCATCCGTGCCCACCTCGGGGTCGAGCCCGAGGCTCGCCAAACGCAGGATGCCGTCGTGCTCGTCGCCGAGACCCAGCTCGCGAGCCGAGGCGATCATGCCGTCGGAGACGTGGCCGTAGGTCTTGCGTGCGGAGATCGGGAACGGGCCGGGGAGCACCGCACCGGGCAGAGACACGACGACCTTGTCGCCGACCACGAAGTTGTGGGCGCCGCAGACGATGCCGCGGGGCTCGCCTTCACCGACATCCACCTGGCACCAGTTGATGGTCTTGCCGTTGGCCTGGGGCTCGGGAGTGAACTCGAGCACCTTTCCGACGACCACGGGACCCGACAACTCGAAGCCGTGCACGTCCTCCTCTTCGAGCCCGACCTTGACGAGGGCCGCGTGCACGTGCTCGTGCGTGACGTCCTCGGGGAGGTCGACGAACTCGCCAAGCCAGGAGATGGGGATGCGCATCTCAGACCACCATTCCGAACTGCTGCGAGAAGCGCACATCGCCCTCGACCATGTCGCGCATGTCGTTCATCTCGTTTCGGAACTGCAGGGTGCGCTCGATGCCCATGCCGAATGCGAAGCCCTGGTAGACCTCGGGGTCGATGCCCGCGGCACGCAGCACGTTGGGGTTGACCATGCCGCAGCCGCCCCACTCGACCCAGCGGGCTCCGCCCTTGGCGTTCGGCTGCCAGACGTCCATCTCGGCGCTCGGCTCGGTGAACGGGAAGTAGTTGGGGCGCAGGCGAATCTCGGCGCCATCACCGAACATCGCACGCGCGAGGTGCTCGAGGGTGCCGCGCAGGTGCGCCATCGTCAGGCCCTTGTCGATCGCAATGCCCTCGAGCTGGTGGAAGACCGGCGTGTGGGTCGCGTCGAGCTCGTCCTTGCGGAACACCTTGCCGGGCGACACCACGTAGACCGGCAGCGGCCGATCGAGCAGTGACCGCACCTGCACCGGACTGGTCTGCGTGCGCAGCAGAAGGTGCGACTCGATCGGGTCGATGAAGAACGTGTCCTGCGTGCCGCGGGCGGGGTGATCCTCGTCCATATTGAGCGCGTCGAAGTTGAACCACTCGTTCTCGAGTTCCGGGCCCTCGGCGACCTCCCAGCCCATGCCGATGAAGATGTCGGCCATCTGCTCCATGAGCAGGCTGAGCGGATGCCGCGCCCCGGAGCGCCAGCGTGTGGCCACCGCCGTGACATCCACCGCCTCGCTCGCCAGCCGCGCGGTCTCCTCGGCGACGGCAAGCTCCGCCTCGCGCGACGACAGCGCCTCGGCGACGCGAGCCCGGGCCTGGCCGACGAGCTTTCCTGCCGCGGCGCGCTGATCGGGCGCAACAGTCTTCAGGCTCGCGTTGAACTGCGCGAGCGCAGAGGCCTCCCCTGCGTGCGCCGTGCGGGCGGCCCGCAGCTCGGTCAGGGTCGTGGAGGCGGCAATGGCGGCGAGGGCGTCATCCCTCGCGGCGTCAACGCTGCTGTCAGTGATCGTGGGGTCTGGCACAAGTGACGAGTTTACTGTCAGCTGCGCTTCGCGGCTGCGCAGATGGTTCGCTCAGCTGCGCTGAGCGAACGCACTCTCATAGAGGCAGACGGATGCCGCGGTCGCGAGGTTCATCGATTCGGCGTGCCCGTAGATCGGCACGGTGATCACCCAGTCGGCGAGGGCGTAGTGCTCGTCGCTCAGGCCGCGCGCCTCGTTGCCGAACAGCCATGCCGTTGGGCTGGCCAGCGCCCCCGCCTTGCGCGCAGCGAGAAGGTCGGCGCCCTTGATGTCGGCGGCGATCACCTGCACGCCGACCGCCTTGGTGCGCTCGATGACGCTCTCCAACTCGTTGTCGACGGCGACGGGCAGGTGGAACAGCGAGCCGGTGGTCGCGCGAACCACCTTCGGGTTGTAGAGGTCGACGCTGCGACCGGTGAAGATGACCGCGTCCGCACCGGCGGCATCCGCTGCTCGGATGATCGTGCCCGCGTTGCCGGGATCGCGCACCTCCTCGAGAATCGCGATGAGCTTGGGCTGCCCGGCCAGGATGTCCTTCACCGAGGTGGGGAACTGACGGCAGACGGCGACAACCCCCTGCGGAGTGACGGTGTCGGCCATCGCCTCGAGCACCTGCTCCGTGACGAACTCGACCTCGAGGTCGGTCTCGGCGGCAGCTGCGGCGATACCGGGATGGCGCTCCAGCGCCGTGGGAGTCGCGAAGAGGTCGACAATGAGATCAGGCCGGAAGGACAGAGCCTCCGACACGGCCTGAGGTCCCTCCAAGAGGAAAAGCCCGGTCTGCGACCGGGCTTCTCTCTTAGCGAGTTTTGCCACAGCGCGCACCCGAGGTGAGCGCGGGTTGTCGATCATGTCGACAGCCTATTGCGGCTTACTGAACGCTGGCTTTCGCCGCGCTGAACCTATGCGTTCACCTTCGGCGCGCTCGTGTCGGCCGGCAGTGCGGCCTTCGCGGTGGCGACGATCGCAGCGAACGTGGCGGGCTCGGTGACCGCGAGGTCAGCGAGGATGCGACGGTCGACCTCGATGCCGGCCAGGTTGAGGCCCTGGATGAGGCGGTTGTAGGTCAGGCCGTTCGCACGCGATGCCGCGTTGATGCGCTGGATCCACAGGCGACGGAAGTCACCCTTGCGGGCACGGCGGTCACGGTACGCGTAGACGAGCGAGTGGGTGACCTGCTCCTTCGCCTTGCGGTACAGGCGCGAACGCTGGCCCCGGTAGCCGGAGGCGCGATCGAGGATGACGCGACGCTTCTTGTGGGCGTTGACCGCCCGCTTTACTCTTGCCATTTCTTCTGTACCTGACCCTTACTTGCCGAGAAGCTTCTTGATGACCTTGGCGTCCTGCGGAGCGAGGACCTCTTCCTGGTTCAGGCGGCGCTTCGTCTTGCCGCTCTTGACCTCCAGGTTGTGGCGCATGCCAGCCTGCTGCTTCATGACCTTGCCGCTACCGGTGAGCTTGAAGCGCTTCTTGGCACCGGAATGCGTCTTCTGCTTAGGCATCCTTTTCCTCTTTCTTCGGAACTACTGGCTTGGGGGCTGCCGCCTTCGGGGCGGCCGCCTTGGCTTCTGCGGGGGCTGCGGCTTTGGGGGCTGCAGCCTTCGGTGCTTCCTCGGGCGCCGCTGCGGCAGCAGGGGCATCCGTTCGGGCCGGTTTGGAGTTGTTGGCGGCCTTGCGAGCCTCGGCCTCGGCCTTCGCCGCTGCCTTGGTCTTGTGCGGGCCGATCACCATGACCATGTTGCGACCGTCGATGGTCGGTGTCGATTCGACCGAACCGAACTCCGACACATCCTCGGCGAACCTCTGCAGCAAGCGCACGCCCTGCTCGGGACGGGACTGCTCGCGACCGCGGAACAGGATCATTGCTTTGACCTTGTCGCCAGCCTGGAGGAATCCCTCGGCGCGCTTGCGCTTCGTTTCGTAGTCGTGGGTGTCGATCTTGAGGCGGAAACGAACCTCCTTGAGGATCGTGTTCGCCTGGTTGCGCCGCGCTTCCTTGGCCTTCTGGGCCTCTTCGTACTTGAACTTGCCGTAATCCATGATCTTGGCGACGGGAGGCTTGGAATTGGGAGCTACCTCAACCAAATCCAGGTCGGCCTCCTGGGCCAGACGGAGTGCATCCTCAATGCGGACGACGCCCACCTGCTCGCCATTGGGGCCAACAAGACGGACCTCCGGAACGCGGATTCGGTCATTGGTACGGGGATCGCTGATGCGGGTCTCCTTCTCGTGGTTCTCGTGCACCGGGGTGCAGTGCGGCGGCTGCCGCAGGCAGAACGAGAGAGGATTTTCACAAGCGCTGTCGCGCCAACACCCTTGCTGCTACCGGGCACGCAGTGACGCGGCCAGGCGGGGTGTAACTACCCGGTAACCTTGAGAAGCGGTTGACAGGTGGGAGAATCTCCACTTTCGTAGCCGGGGCGAGCCCCGGAGCCTGCACAAGAATAGCAGACGCCGCCCCAATTCACTAAGGATGCTCCATGGCCGACGCCCCCGACCACATCGACGCCGAGATCCGCGACATCTCCGACGTTCCGGCGGTCGAGCTCATCAACACCGTTGCGGTGCACCTGATGAGCGCCGCCGCGGTCAAGCTGGGCCTCGGAGACACCCCGGATGCCGCTGCCGACCTCGATCTCGACGAGGCACGCAAGCTCATCACCTCCCTCGCGGGACTCGTGACCGCTGCGGCACCGGAGATCTCCGACAACCACGCCCGCCCGCTTCGCGACGGGCTGCGCTCGCTTCAGCTCGCGTTCCGCGAGGCGTCGTTCATTCCGGATGCGCCCGGTGCCGGCCCCGGCGAGAAGTACACCGGCAGCGTGATCTGAGCCGCTACACCGCGCTCAGCAACTGCACCCGCAGCGAGTCGACCCGCGTGGTGATGATCTCCGAGGCCGCCCACCGGGCCTGCAGGCGCGCGATGACCGCGTCGAGGGACGCGCGATCCAGCCCCTCGGTGAGCGCGAGCCGCACGACGAGTTCGGGACCCGCGAGACGGGCGGCGGGGTCACCGGGGGCAAGCGTCACGGCGAGCACCGTCGGTTCTGGAGCCGCGGCATCCATGAAGGCGCGAAGCACCTCGGGATCGAGGTAGCTCGGAATCCACGGCTCGGACTGGGCGATCGCCCAGAGCGCGGGCCGACGAATGACGAACTCCGTGTCGCTCGTGGGGTCGAGCACGACCAGCTCGGTCGACTCGCTCGCAGCGGCCAGCGCCACACGCGTACCCGCCGCCGGAACGGGACGAGCCTTCGCGTTCCAGGCACTCATCGCCGTCACCGAACTGAAAGCAGGGAGCACGTTGCGGCCGTCGGGGCCGGCGACCGTCACGATCGAGAGCTCCTGGGACTTGTCGATGGTGTGGCCCAGAGGGCTCACGCCGGTGTCGCCGAGCTCGGCCACGAGCGCGACCAGCAGGCGCGCCTCGCGCACGGCATCGACGACCTCGGCCTCGCCACCCTCGCCCGCTCTGAATCGACGGATCGCGGTCATGAGCGGCTCGGGCGCCGAACCGTCGTCATCCGCGGCGGGGTTCGGTTCGAAGTGGCGACCCTCCCAGGGCACGCCGGCCGAATCGGACACTAGCTGCTGGCGACGTCGAGGGCCTGTGCGAGGGTGAAGGCCTTGGCGTACAGCGCCTTGCCCACGATCGCGCCCTCGAGCCCGTGGGGAACCAGTTCACGCAGTTCGACGATGTCGTCGAGGGTGGCGACCCCGCCCGAGGCGATGACGGGCCGATCGGTGCGTGCCATCACCTGAGTGAGCAGGTCGATGTTGGGGCCCTTGAGGGTGCCGTCCTTGGTGACGTCGGTGACGACGTAGCGTGCGCAGCCGGCGAGTTCGAGACGGTCCATGACCTGCCAGAGGTCACCGCCCTCCTGCGTCCAGCCGCGGGCGGCAAGCGTGGTGCCGCGCACATCGAGGCCGACGGCGATCGCATCGCCGTACTCCGCGATCACGTGGGCAGCCCACTCCGGGTTCTCGAGCGCAGCGGTGCCGAGGTTGATGCGTTTGGCCCCGGTCGCGAGCGCGGCCTCGAGGCTCGCGTCATCCCGGATGCCACCCGACAGCTCGATGTTGACGCGCCGCGGGGTGTTCTTGATGACCTTCCTGATGACGGCGTGGTTGTTGCCGCGCCCGAATGCCGCGTCGAGGTCGACGAGGTGGATCCACTCGGCGCCCTGGCCGATCCACTCCTGCGCCGCGTCGACGGGATCGCCGTAGCTGGTCTCCGAGCCCGCCTCGCCCTGAGTCAACCGGACGGCCTTGCCGCCGGCAACGTCGACAGCAGGAAGCAATACCAGTCGGGGTGTGCTGGTGAACTCGCTCATAGGGTTTCCAACCAATTCTTCAGGAGGCGGATGCCGGCTTCGCCCGACTTCTCGGGATGGAACTGCGTCGCCGAGAGGGGGCCGTTCTCCACCGCGGCGAGGAAGGTGTCACCGCCGTGATTCGCCCAGGTGAGCCTAGGGTGCGGGAACGGGTCGTGCACCTCGAGCGTCCACTCACGGGCGGCATAGGAGTGCACGAAGTAGAAACGCTCGTCGGCGATGCCCGCGAACAGGCGCGAGTCGGCGGGAGCGTCGACCGTGTTCCAGCCCATGTGGGGCAGGATCGGCGCATCCAGTTCGGTCACGACGCCGGGCCACTCGCCGAGGCCGGGGGTGTCGTTGCCCCGCTCGAGACCGTGCTCGAACAGCACCTGCATGCCGACGCAGATGCCGAGAACAGGTCGCCCGCCGGTGAGCCGCTTCTCGATCGCGGCTCCCCCGCGCACCGAGTTGATGCCAGCCATGACGGCCGAGAATGCGCCGACGCCCGGAACGAGCAGTCCATCGGCGGCCTCGGCCACGCTCTTCTCGCTCGACAGCGACACTCGGGCTCCGGCCAACTCGAGCGCCTTGGCGGCCGAGTGGATGTTGCCGGAACCGTAGTCGAGAACGACGACGGAGGGAGAGATCACGGCTAGAGGGCACCCTTGGTCGACGGGATGCCGCTGACACGGGCATCGGGCTGCACCGCGAGTCGGAACGCGCGAGCGAACGCCTTGAACTCGGCTTCGGCGATGTGGTGGGGATCGCGCCCGCCGAGCACGGTGATGTGCACGGTGAGTCCCGCGTTGAAGGTGATGGCCTCGAACACGTGCCGCAGCATCGAGCCCGTGAAGTGGCCGCCGATGAGGTGGTGCTCGAAGCCCGCGGGCTCGCCGGTGTGCACGAGGTAGGGGCGGCCCGAGACATCCACGACCGCCTGCACGAGCGCCTCGTCGAGGGGAACCAGCGCATCGCCGAACCGCGAGATGCCCGCCTTGTCGCCGAGCGCCTGGCGAATAGCTGTGCCGAGTGCGATGCCGACGTCCTCCACCGTGTGGTGCACGTCGATGTGCGTGTCGCCGGTCGCCGTGACCGTGAGGTCGACGAGCGAGTGCTTGGAGAAGGCCGTCAGCAGGTGGTCGAAGAACGGCACGCTCGTCGAGATCGACGATGTGCCCGTGCCGTCGAGGTCGAGCGAGAGTTCGATGCTCGACTCGCTCGTGGTGCGGCTGATGCTCGCGGTGCGGGCTGCGGTCATGGCGCAATCCTACCGATCGACTCGAGCTGCCCGAGCGCGTCGAGGAAGAGGGTCGTCTCGGCATCGCTGCCGGCCGTCACCCGCAGGTGGTGCGGGATGCCCACCTCGCGGATGATGATGTCGCGCTCCAGGAGCGCCTCGAAGACCGCGTGCGGATCGGCCACCCCACCGAAGAGCACGAAGTTGGCCGCGCTGGGCAGCGGCGTGTAGCCGAGTGCGGGCAGAGCGAGGATCATGCGGTCGCGCTGGTGCTTGATGTCCTCGACCATGGCGAGCATCTCCGGCGCATGGGCGAGGGCAGCGATCGCCGCCGCCTGGGTGAGGGCCGACAGGTGGTACGGCAGCCGCACCAAGCGCAGCGCATCCGTCACCGCGGGGTCGGCCGCGAGATAGCCCAGTCGCGCACCCGCGAAGGCAAACGCCTTGCTCATGGTGCGCGAGATGAGCAGGCGGGGGCGGCCTTCGAGCAGGGTGAGCGCGGTGTCACCGTCGGCGAACTCCGCATAGGCCTCGTCGACGAGCAGGATGCCCGAGGTCGCGTCGTACGCCGCCTCGACGGTGTCCAGCCCGAGTGGTGTGCCGGTCGGGTTATTGGGTGAGCAGAGGAACACGACGTCCGGCTGTTCGCGTTCGATCGCCGCGACGACGGTCTGCGGCGAGAGCTCATAGCCGTCATCACGCTCGGCGGTGACCCAGCGCGTGCCGGTGCCGCTCGCGATGATGGAGTGCATCGAGTAGGTGGGAGGGAAGCCGAGCACACTGCGGCCTGGCCCGCCGAACGCCTGCAGGGTCTGCTGCAGCACCTCGTTGGACCCGTTGGCGGCCCAGATGTTGTCGCGGGTCAAGCCATGCCCGAGGTAGTCGGCAAGGGAATCCCGAAGCTCGGTGAACTCGCGGTCGGGATACCGATTGACTCCCATGACCGCGCCGGCGAGAGCCATGACGATGTCGGTGGCAACCGCCTCGGGAATGGCGTGAGTGTTCTCGTTGACATTGAGCTGCACCCGAACGTGCTTCTGCGGTGCACCGTAGGGCTCGAGACCACGGAGGTCGTCGCGAATCGGCAGGTCGTCGAGGCTTGTCACCCGACAAGCCTAGGACGCTCCGGACCTCGCCCGATGCGCGGCACCTACGGAGCGTAGGCGGCAGGAATCGCGAGCTCCTGGCCCGCGTAGACATCCGCCGACTCAAGCTGGTTGAGCTGCATGATCTCGCCGATCACGTCACGCGGGTCTGCCGCAGGCGCGATGCTCTCCGCGAGCTGCCAGAGTGTCTGCCCGGACTCGACCGTGACGTACTCGAAGCCGACGGATGAGCCCTCGAGCGACGCGGTCGCTCCCCCGCCGTTGAGGGCGAAGACGAGTGCCGCGATCACGAGTGGTGTGGCCGCGAGGAACGTGAGAACCGCGCGGCCACGCTTGGTCAGGCGCAGCTTCGGGGCGGAGGCGGGCACGGACTGTGCCGTGCGGGCCGGGGTGAATCCGTAGCCCGGTGCGATGACTGCTGTGCTCATCGGTCGTCCTCTTCCTGTCGATCGTGCTGCCTGGCGGGGGTTTCGTATCCGGCGCTCGGCCGGGAGAGCCGGATACGAAGTGTGGGGGAAGGTGCGTGTCGTACCTGTGTTCCGAACATACATTCGATCGCCCTTCTTTTCAAGAGGATCTTCGAACAAACCACCGACATTGCCTGCAACACACTCGAATAGGTGTTTGTCTTGGCCGCCCGGAACGGATACAGTTTCGAATGAGCCACCGACATTGGCACGCGAGTGACCGACGTCGGCCTGACGAATCGAGGAATCATGGACGACGCGATTGATGACGCCACCGCGGCAGCCGAGCGCCCGGCGACCCGCCGTCGCACCAGCCTGAGCGACAAGCAGCTGGCGATCCTCGATGTCATCCAGCGCTCCGTGTCCGCCCGCGGCTATCCGCCGAGCATGCGCGAGATCGGCGACGCCGTCGGGCTCTCCTCCCTGTCGAGCGTGACCCACCAGCTCAACCAGCTCGAACTCAGCGGTTACCTGCGTCGCGACCCCAACCGGCCGCGCGCCATGGAGGTGCTCATCGACCTGCCCTCCCTCGAGGGTGCGGATGCCACGGCCGAGAGCACTTCGCCGGCGGTGGGTGACGCCGTGATGGTGCCGCTCGTGGGTCGCATCGCGGCGGGCATCCCGATCACCGCCGACCAGCAGGTGGACGAGGTGTTCCCGCTCCCCCGGCAACTGACCGGCAAGGGCGAGCTGTTCATGCTCAAGGTCGTGGGCGAGTCGATGATCGACGCCGCCATCTGCGACGGCGACTGGGTCGTCGTGCGCCAGCAGCAGACCGCGGAGAACGGCGACATCGTGGCGGCCATGCTCGACAACGAGGCGACAGTCAAGGTGTTCCGTCAGCGGGACGGCCACACCTGGCTGCTGCCGCGCAACTCCAACTTCGAGCCGATCCTCGGCGACCACGCCGTCGTGCTCGGCAAGGTCGTCACGGTACTGCGCGCACTGTAGGGCGTCACATAAGACAGCGCCCGACAGCGCGCAGCTAGGCTGATCGGGTGGCATCGAGTGTGAGTTCCCCGTCGATCGCCGACCTGAGCGGCATCCCCCGGCCGGCGCGATCCGAAGCACTGATGCAGACCCTCAGGCAGCGTGTCGTCATCGCCGACGGTGCGATGGGCACGATGCTGCAGGACGCCGGTCCCACGATGGACGACTTCCAGCAGCACGAGGGGTGCAACGAGGTCCTCAACGTGTCGCGCCCCGACATCGTCGAGACGATCCATCACGCCTACCTCGACACGGGCATCGACGCCATCGAGACGAACACGTTCGGATCGAACTGGTCGAACCTCTCCGACTACGGCATCGAGGACCGCATCGAGGAGCTCTCACGAGCTGGCGCGGAGATCGCGCGGCGTTCGGTCGAGACCTACGAGGCCCGTGATGGCCGGATGCGCTGGGTACTCGGCTCGATCGGCCCCGGTACCAAGCTCCCCAGCCTCGGCCACACCACCTACGACAACCTCAAGGTGACCTTCGGCGAGCAGGCCAAGGGACTCATCCTCGGCGGTTCCGACGCGCTCATGATCGAGACCTCGCAGGACCTGCTGCAGACGAAGGCGGCGGTCAACGGGTGCAAGCTCGCGATGGTCGAGACGGGCATCCGTCTGCCGATCTTCGTGGAGGTGACCGTCGAGACCACGGGCACGATGCTCATGGGCAGCGAGATCGCGGCCGCCCTCACGACTCTCGAGCCCCTCGGCATCGACATGATCGGCCTGAACTGCGCGACCGGTCCGGACGAGATGAGCGAGCACCTGCGCCACCTGTCGAAGTCCGCCCACATCCCGGTGATGTGCATGCCCAACGCGGGCCTGCCCGTGCTCGGGCCCAACGGTGCCAGCTACCCACTCACGCCCGATGAACTGGCGACGGCGCACGAGCAGTTCGTGAAGGAGTTCGGACTGGGCCTCGTGGGCGGATGCTGCGGCACGACGCCCGAGCACCTGAAGGCCGTCGTCGACCGCATCGGTGGCACACGCGCTCTCACGAGAACGATCGAGGAGGACAGCGGCGTCGCGAGTCTGTACCAGCACGTGCCGTTCACCCAGGATTCGTCGTATCTTGCGATCGGTGAGCGCACCAACGCGAACGGCTCGCTCGCCTTCCGCGCGGCGATGCTCGAAGAGCGCTGGGATGACTGCGTCGACATCGCCCGAAGCCAGGTGCGCGAGGGCGCCAACCTGCTCGACGTCTGCATCGACTACGTCGGCCGTGACGGCGTCGCCGACATGCGTGAGATCGTGTCGCGGCTCGCCAGCGCCTCCACCCTTCCCCTCGTCGTCGACTCGACCGAACCGGCCGTGCTTCAGGCCGGAATGGAGCTCATCGGCGGTCGGCCGGTGGTCAACTCCGTGAACTTCGAGGATGGCGACGGCCCGCAGTCACGGTTCGGCCGCATCATGCCGCTCGTCAAGGAGCACGGCGCCGCGGTGATCGCCCTCACGATCGACGAGGAGGGTCAGGCCCGCACGGCCGAGCACAAGGTGCGCATCGCGTCCCGGCTCGTCGACTCCCTCGTGGGTGAGTGGGGCATGCGGGTCGACGACATCATCGTGGATGCGCTGACCTTTCCCATCGCGACGGGGCAGGAAGAGACCCGCCGCGACGCGATCGAGACCATCGAGGCGATCCGGCAGATCACCGCCAAGTATCCGGGCATCCACACCACTCTCGGTGTGTCGAACGTCTCGTTCGGTCTGAATCCCGCGGCCCGATCGGTGCTCAACTCCGTGTTCCTCCACGAGGCGGTCGAGGCCGGGCTGGATTCGGCCATCATCAATGCGGCGAAGATCGTGCCGCTGGCATCCGTGCCGGACGATCGTCGCAAGGTCGCGCTCGACCTGGTGTGGGACAAGCGCGAGTACGACGCCGACGGCACCGTCACCTACGACCCGCTGTCCGCAATGCTCGACCTGTTCGACGGGGTCGACTCCGCGGCGCTCAAGGACCAGCGTGCCGCCGAGCTTGCCGCGCTGCCGGTGGGCCAGCGGCTCGAACGCCGGATCATCGACGGCGAGGCGAAGGGCCTCGAAGCTGACCTCGACCTTGCCCGCGCCGATGGCATGAGCGCGCTGGCGATCATCAACGATCACCTGCTGGCCGGCATGCAGGTCGTCGGGCAGCGCTTCGGCAGCGGCGAGATGCAACTGCCGTTCGTGCTGCAGTCGGCCGAGGTGATGAAGGCGGCCGTGGCCCTCCTCGAACCTCACATGGAGAAGTCGGACGCCGCGGGCAAGGGCACGATGGTCATCGGCACCGTGCGCGGGGATGTGCACGACATCGGCAAGAATCTGGTCGACATCATCCTCACCAACAACGGCTACGACGTCATCAACATCGGCATCAAGCAGCCGCTGAGCGAGTTCATCCGCGCGGCCGAGGAGCACAACGCCGACGTGATCGGAATGAGCGGCCTGCTCGTGAAGTCGACCGTGGTCATGAAGGAGAACCTCCAGGAGCTCTCGGCGCGCGGACTCGGCACGCGATGGCCGATCCTGTTGGGAGGTGCCGCGCTGACCCGCACCTACGTGGAGGACGACCTCGCGTCGATCTTCGACGGCGAGGTGCGCTACGCGAGGGATGCCTTCGAGGGTCTCGCACTCATGGAGCCACTCGTGGCGATCGCCCGCGGGGCCGCACGCGACTCGGTGGGCCTCCCGCCGCTCAAGAAGCGCATCCACGCCCGCACCACCATCGACGTGACCGAGCCCGAGAACATGCCGCAGCGATCGGATGTCGCGACCGACAACCCGATCCCCGCCCCGCCGTTCTGGGGCACCCGGATCGTCAAGGGCATCGCACTCGCCGACTACGCGGCCTTCCTCGACGAACGCGCCACCTTCATGGGCCAGTGGGGCCTCAAGCCGAGCCGCGCCGAGGACGGCGCGAGCTACGAGGAACTCGTGCAGACCGAGGGTCGGCCGCGCCTGCGCTACTGGCTGGATCGCATCCTCGCCGAGGGCATGATCGACGCCTCGGTCGACTACGGGTACTTCCCCGCCTACTCCGAGGGCGACGACCTGGTCATCCTGCACCATGGCGACGACCCCACCGGCATCCTCGGCACCCCGGGAATGCTCGCTCCCGATGGAGGCTCGGGCGGGTCGATCGGCACCGAACGCCTGCGCTTCAGCTTCCCGCGCCAGCGGCGCGACCGGCACCTGTGCCTGGCCGACTACGTGCGCTCACGTGAGTCGGGGCAGGTCGACGTGGTCGCCCTACAGCTCGTGACCGCTGGCTCGGCCGTCGACGCCTTCACCGCCCAGATGTTCGCCGAGAACAAGTACCGCGACTACCTGGAACTCAACGGACTCACGATGCAGCTCACCGAGGCACTCGCCGAGTACTGGCATTCGCGGGTGCGTGCCGAACTCGGCTTCGCCGCCGAGGATCCGAGCGACATCGCCGGCATGTTCAAGCTCAACTACCGCGGGGCGCGTTTCTCCCTCGGTTACCCGGCCTGCCCCGACATGGAGGATCGCCGCAAGGTGGTCGAGCTGCTCAAGCCCGAGCGGATGGGCGTTGAGCTGTCTGAGGAGCTTCAGCTTCATCCCGAGCAGTCGACAGATGCGTTCGTGTTCCACCACCCCGAGGCACGGTACTTCTCGGTGTAGCCCCGGGTGCTCGCCGATGCCGCGCACTACCGATCCGCGCGCGCCGCAGCGCCGCCAGCGCCGCAGGTCCGACCAGCAGGATGCCCACCGCGGTCGTCACCGCGCGCACCGTGTCCCAGGTGAGGGTAGATGTCACGAGCGAGTACAGGCCGAACGAGGCCAGATTCTGGCCGAGCGGCGCGCCTGCGGAGTACGAGATGTCCGACCCGGCGCCCACGGCGAACGGCCAGAACCACAGGTTCATGATGAGTCCGAAGGCATACGAGGCGAGGATGCCGTACCCCGCGAGCATGAGCACCTCCAGCCACATTGCAGTGCGCTGCGATCGCGCGGTGATGCGCGGCAGCAGCCCCGCGCCGGCGGCGACCCAGCCGCAGGCGAAGATCTGGAAGGGCGTCCACGGTCCGATGCCGCCCCAGAGCACCGACGAGAGCGAGATCACGAGCATCCCCAACAGGAAGCCGAACCGCGCACCGAATGCTCGGCCAGCGAGGATGAGGACGATGAACACGGCCTCGAGGCCGCCGACACCGGTACCGGCGATCCGTACGGCGGCGCCCACGGCGGTGAGCATCCCCAGCAGCGCCACGGTCGTGGCGCTGTGCATCTGACGGTCCACGGTCAGGGTGAGCGCGACAACCGCAATGGGCACCAGCGCGAGGGCGAGCACGGGAACGGCCGCCTGGGCATCCTTCGGCACCGCGGTGGCGACGAGCGGCCAGAGGAACCCGGCCAGAGCGAACAGGCTGGCGATCAACAGGGTCACTCGCGAGCTGACGTCGCGACGCGCGCCGGCAGGGGCGGGGACTCGGGATGTCACGAGGTCACCGTCACGGGCTCGATGCGGCCGGCCGCCATCCTGATCGTGCGCGTCGAGTAGGTCGCGGCGAAGTCCTCGTCGTGCGTCGCCATCAGTACTGCGGCTCCCCGGGTCGCGGCCGCGACCATCGCGCGGCCGACGAGGGCGCGAGCCGCGGCATCCAGCCCCCGGCTCGGCTCGTCGATCAGAAGCACGCGAGGGCGAGCCGTCAACTGGATCGCGAGCGCGAGGCAGAGCCGCTCCCCCGCCGACAGGTCGCGAGGGTGTCGCGACGCGAGATCGCTCGCGCGATCCGGGTCGGCGTCGAGAAGTTCGGCGAAGAGCTGCGCCGTCGTGCCCGTGGTGGTGCGCCGGTCCGCACGACGGCACTCCGCCTCGACGGAGGTGGAGAAGAACAGATCGTCGAACTGCTCGGGCACCAGGGCGACGTAGCTCGGGCGTTCGCGCCGACCTACGGCGTGGACATCACACCCATCGACGAAGACGGCACCGCGCTGGGTGGGCAGGGCAGTGGCCAGCAGCAGGCTGCTCTTACCCGCTCCGTTGCGGCCGCGCAGAGCGACCACCTCGCCACCGCACAGGTGCAGGTTGGCACCGGCCACGGCGACGACATCACCGTGGGTGACTGTCAGGTCCCGGATCTCGGCGATGGGCGCCGCGCCGACGGGCGGAGGCCGGTGGTGGGCCGGGCGCGCCTGTGACCGGTCGGAGTTGAGTCGGCCAAGCTCGGCGCCGTTGCGCCGGATGAGGGTGCCGTCGCCCACCTCGAGCCAGACATCCGCTCGGGTTCCCCACCCGTGGATGGCATGCTCGGCGACAACAACTGCGACTCCGGCCTGGTGTGCGAGTTCATCGAGAAGTGCGATCACTGTCGCGCGCGCCGAGTCATCCAGATCGGCGAGCGGCTCGTCGACGAGCAGCAGAACCGGATGCTCGATGAGCGCGGCACCGATCGCCACCAGGCACGCCTCCCCGGCGGACAGGGCCGCTGTCGAGCGCTCCAGCAGATGCTGGATGCCCAGCCTCCGCGCCGTCTCCTCCACTCTCGCCGTGACGATGATGGCGGCCACGCCCCGGTTGGCCAGTGCGAAGCCGAGCTCCTCCCGCACGGTCGCGGCGACGAACGACAGCCGAACTGACTGTGCAACGACCCCGACGAAGCCCGCGGTCTCCCGCGGCGGAATGAGCGCGCGGCTAACCCCGGCCACCTCGACAATCCCCTGCTGCTCTCCCCCTGCCACGTGCTGGAACAGACCGCTCAGCGCGTCGAGGATGGTCGACTTGCCCGAACCGGTGGCTCCCGTGACGACGGTGAGGGTGCCGGGTGCGACGTCGAAGTCGACATCGACGAGGCTCCACGATCCGTCGTAACCGAGACTGGCACTGTGCACGGTCGCGGGCCGCTCACAATCCGGCTCCGCCCGGCGAGTGGCGGCAAAGCCGCGCACCTCCATGGCCGATCCCAGAGCGATGGCTCGCTCCACGCTCTGCTCCAGCACGGGCACCAGAAGGGATGCCGCTGACCGCTCGCCGCGGAGGCGGCGGGCAGTGCGCACTCGCGCCACCGAGCCCACCAGTGCCGGAACCGCGGCCCACGCGACGACGAGCGCACGGGAGACCGTGCGCACCGGCCCGCGAACCGCGCCACGCGCGGCCAGGGTGCGCAGATCGAAGACCACGGCGAGCAGACCGAACGCCAGCACCACGAGGGCAAAGGGAACGGCGCCCCAAGCGATCAGGGCGACACCGCCCGAGGTCACCGGGCCGAGCAGCGTGATGTGCTCGAAGGGACCCGACAGCCGCAGCCGGGGCAGGTCGACCAGCAGCATCCCGGGGCCGTCGGCGCCACCGAACACGATGCGGTACAGCACCCGGACCACGACGAACCCGACCGCGACCAGGATCGCGGTTCGCAGGGCGGCAAGCCGGGTCAGACGCATCAGTCCTGCGGCGGTACGGTCTCGGTGCCGGGCGTGTAGACCAGACCGACAGACTGTCCGTCGGTCAGCTCGAGCGTACTGACGCCCTCCTGGGCGTACTCCCACTCGCTCTCGGGGCTGCTCTTGACCCACAGCGCCCAGTACGCGACAGCGCTCAGGGTCTGGCAGGTCTCGACGAAGGGTGCCTGGCCCTCGATGGTGACCTCCGCCTCGGCTGAGGGCTGGCCATTCACCCGGCAGACCACCTGGTCCCCGTAGTCCACAGTGCCCTCGGTCGTCACGCCGGCCTCGCCGAGGATGTCGGTGGCGGGCCCCGCGGCGACGCAGTCTGCGATTGCCGGCTCATCCAGCGGACCGAAGTCGACTACGACGGCGACCTGAGCGCAGCCGCCAGCCGCTGTGGGCTGCGGCTCGGCAGTGGAGCCTGGACCCGCGGCGGGGGCCGCGCACCCGGCGAGGGCGAGCGCGACGATCGCGGCGAGGAGAGGGGCAGTTCGGGAGACGCGGGTCACGGAGTTCCTTCGATCGATGCTGTCAGAGGGGTCGAGTGCTTGATGAGGCCGGCACCTTCGAGCACGGTGGTCGGAGCCGCCGAACTGTTGAAGGTGTACAGGTGGATGCCGTCGGCACCGCCGTCGAGGAGATCGCGGGCCAGGCTGATGCACGCATCGATTCCGAGACGACTCGCGGCCGCGGCATCCGGTGCCGACTCGAGGGTTGCGAGCAGGTCCACGGGCGTCGCCTCGCCCGACAGTTCGAGCATTCGCTGAAGCCGGGTGACGCTCAGTACCGGCATGATTCCCGGCAGGATGCGCATCGTCACGCCGGCCGCGCGCGCCTCGTCGACGAATCCGAGGTATTCGTCGGAGTGGAAGAACAGTTGCGTGATGGCGAGGTTGGCACCGGCGGCCTGCTTGGCGAGCAGGGTGTCGATGTCCTGGGATCTCGATCGCGAGCGCGGATGCCCGTTGGGGAACGTCGCGACCGCGATCGTGACCTTCTGCCCGCTACGCAGCCGCTTCGCTGCGGGAAATCCGGGCACATCACCGAGCCTGAACGGGCTGCGTTCGGCCTGCACGTTATGGATCAGCTGCACCAGCTCGCTGGCGCTGCGGAAGTCCCCGAGGAAGTCGTCACCCTCCTCGAACCCCTCCGGCGGGTCACCGCGAAGGGCGAGGAAGCTCGTCACCCCCGCGTCGAGGAACTCCCGAATGACCCGGCTCGCCTCATCGAACGAGGAGCCCACGCAGGTGAGATGTGCCATGGCGCTCACCCTGTGCTCCCGGATGAGCTTGTCGAGCACCGCAAGCGACGCTGCGCGATCCTGCCCCGTAGCCCGATAGGTCACCGACATGAACTCGGGACCGAGAGCGCTGAGCCGGTCGATCGCCGCGAAGAGGTTGGCTTCGGCCGCCGGTGACCGCGGTGGATAGAGCTCAAAGGAGAAGGTCGCGTCAGTTCGACACGGGAGATCTCCAGACACCGCACGGGCCCTTCGGTAGTGGTGCATTCCGAGTGGGCGGGTGCCGGGCTCGGCTGTCGCTCCTGTGGGGTGGTCACCCCAGCCTGTCAATTCTAGGCGTCCCGCCCACTCGGGTTAACGCGTGTTACGCCACGAACGGCTTCAGCTCCTCCACCCGCGCGGGATGAACCATGGCGGTCACCAGAGTGCCCTCTTCGCGGTAGTCGGTCGAGAGCACCCGGCCCTGCACGTGTAGGCGCGAGATGATCTCGCCCCTGTCGTAGGGCACGAGCAACGTCATCTCGATCTCGGGAGCCGGCAGCAGCTCGGCCACTCGCGCTAGGAGCTCGTCGATGCCCTCACCCGTGCGGGCCGACACGAAGATGCCGGTCGGCTCCATCCCCCGCAGCAGAAGCCGCTGGTCGTCATCAGCGAGATCGCTCTTGTTGAATGCCACGATCTCCGGGATGTCGCGAGCCCCGACCTCGCCGATGACGTCTCGCACCGTCGCCAGCTGTGCCGCCGGGTCCGGGTGAGAGGCGTCCACCACGTGGATGATGACGTCGGACTGTCCCACCTCCTCGAGAGTGGAGCGGAAGGCCTCCACGAGTTGGTGCGGCAGGTTGCGCACGAACCCCACGGTGTCGGAGAGGGTGAAGAGGCGACCGTCGGGCGTCGTCGAACGGCGCACCGTGGCATCCAGTGTCGCGAACAGCGCGTTCTCGACGAGCACGCCCGCCCGCGTGATGCGGTTGAGCAGGCTCGACTTGCCCGCGTTCGTGTAGCCGGCAATTGCGACGCTCGGCACCTCGAAGCGGTTGCGGTTGGCCCGCTTCGCTTCGCGCGCCGGCGCGAAGCCCTTGATCTGCTTGCGCAGCCTCGACATGCGGGTGTGGATGCGGCGACGGTCGAGCTCGATCTTCGTCTCACCCGGCCCGCGGCTTCCCATGCCGTTTCCGGCGCCGACCTGTCCACCGGCCTGGCGGGACATCGACTCACCCCAACCACGCAATCGCGGCAGCAGGTACTCGAGTTGGGCGAGCTCGACCTGAGCTCGACCCTCACGACTGGTCGCGTGCTGGCTGAAGATGTCGAGGATCACCGCGGTGCGATCGATGACCTTGACACCGACGATGTCCTCGAGCACGCGCCGCTGGCTGGCCGCCAGTTCGGTGTCGGCGATGACGGTGTCGGCGCCCGTGGCGGCAACCACGTCGCGCAGCTCCTGCGCCTTGCCCTTGCCGAAGTAGGTGCTCGGATCGGGATGCGGTCGCCTCTGGAGCAGGCCGTCGAGCACGACCGCTCCCGCCGTCTCGGCGAGGGCGGCGAGCTCGCGGATCGAGTTCTCCGCGTCCTGCACGCTGCCACCCGAGTAGACGCCGATGAGCACGACGTTCTCGAGGCGCAGTTGGCGGTACTCGACCTCGGTGACATCCTCGAGTTCGGTGGAGAGACCCGCGACGCGTCGCAGCGCCTGGCGATCCTCCCGGTCGAACTGGTCGCCGTCGCGATCGCCCTCGTAGTGGGAGTCCTCCTGGAGCGCGAGTGCTGAGCCCGATCCGAAGAGCGTGTAGCCCGCCGAACGGGCACCCTCGGTGGCCAAGACGCGATCGACGTCGCTGCGTGCAGCCGCGGCATCCGGTGTCACGGTCTCGGCCGCGGTGTCGTCGTGGTGAGATTCGGTCATTGCTATTAACCCTTGCTAGTCAGTCTTCGGTAAGTTCTCTGCATGGCCAGTGAGCACTACTTCTCGTCGTCGCCCGGAAGTGAGCTCAAACTCCGCACGATCCACGCCAAGATTCTGGGGCGGGACTACGAGTTGTCGACGGCCAATGGTGTGTTCAGCCCGGATCGCATCGACACCGGAACCCAGGTGCTCCTGGGAAGTGTTCCGGCGCCACCGCCGGGTGGCAACCTGCTTGATCTCGGTTGCGGCTGGGGTCCGATCGCCCTCACGCTCGCGCTCGAGTCACCTCATGCGACGGTGTGGGCGGTGGACGTCAACGAGCGCGCACTGGATCTGGTGCGCACGAACGCCGCGAAATTGTCCATAACTAATGTTAACGCAGTTCTGCCCGACGAGGTGCCCCCGTCGATCATGTTCACCACGATCTGGTCCAACCCTCCGATCCGGGTCGGCAAGAACGAACTGCACGGACTCCTCCAGCGCTGGCTGCCGAGGCTGGAGAGCGGCTCGGATGCCTGGCTCGTCGTGCAGCGCAACCTCGGCTCCGACTCGCTCCACCGGTGGCTTCAGGGCGCGTTCCCCGAGGAGTTCAGCTTTGTGCGGGCATCCACCAACAAGGGCTATCGGGTACTGCGCGCTCGGCGGCGCACCGGGCTGACCTCGCCGATCGACATCATCCGCGAGCCGTAGCGACTAGCGAGGACTCAGACCTCGAGCGCGCCGACGTAGACCAGCTCGGCCGGGCCGCTCAGCGAGACGTGCTCGCCGTCCTCGGCCGGGAACATACGCACCCCGACGGTTCCACCGGGCACGTCGACTCGCCAGTGGTTGGGTGCCCCTGCGCCGGCCCAATGCCTGATCGCCAGCGCGGCGGCCACTGCCCCGGTGCCGCAGCTGAGGGTCTCCCCGCTGCCGCGCTCGTGCACGCGCATGCGGATGTGACCGACGCCGTCCTTGACGAGCGGCTCGGCAGCGACGACGAACTCGACGTTGGCGCCATCGGCCGGTTCGGGCTCGATCACCGGGATGTAGCTCAGGTCGGTGCCGTCGAGCTCCTCGTCGCTGGCCAGCGCAACGACCACGTGGGGGTTGCCCACCGAGATTCCGAGACCGGGTCGCGCGACGGGGAGTTCGCGAGCCCGCACGAGCGGCTCGCCGCCCGCGAGTTCCCACCGGCCCAGGTCGGCCTGATAGCCCGACGCGTTGCGCTGCACGTCGCGCACACCGTTGCGGGTTCCGATCGGCAGGGTGCCTCCCGGTTCGAGCTCGGCGAGGCCGTTGTCGACCAGGAAGCGCGAGAACACCCGGATGCCGTTGCCGCACATCTCGGCGACCGAACCGTCGGCGTTGTGGTAGTCCATGAACCATTCGGCGGCCGGGTCCTCGGCGAGTACTGCGGCCCCCTCGGGAATGCTGCGTGAGCGGACTGCGCGAAGCACGCCGTCGGCTCCCACGCCGAAGTGGCGGTCGCAGATCGCAGCGATCTGTGCTGCGCTCAGGTCGATCTCACCGTCGGGGTCGGCAAACAGCACGAAATCGTTGCCGGTTCCGTGACCCTTGGTGAATTCGAGTGTCGCCATGGATCAATCCTCTCCCATCGCAAGTGCCAGTGCGGTCGTGTGGCGACCGGGATCGTCGGAGTCGAGCCAGTGGGCAGTGTCGTAACGCCGGAACCAGCCGACCTGGCGTCGGGCGTACCGGCGCGTCAACGCGGCCGTCTGATCGATTCCCTCTGCCTCGGTCAGCTCGCCGGCCAGCTGAGCGAACGCCTGGGCGTACCCGATGGCGCGGCTGGCCGTCACCCCGAGTTCGCGATCCCGGAGACCCCTGACCTCGTCAAGAAGACCGGCGCGCCACATGCCGGCGGCTCGCGCAGTCAGGCGATCGACGAGCAGCTCCCGCGGGGTCTGCAGGCCGATGATCACGGTGGGTCGCCACGGCCGCCCGTCTTCGGGTAAGCCGGACCCGAAGGGCTCCCCGGTGAGTTCGACCACCTCGAGCGCCCGCACGATCCGCCGACCGTTGGATCCGCCGATCGCGCGAGCGGCATCGGGGTCGACCTCGAGCAGGCGACGATACATCGTTCCGGGGCCGGTCTCGACCAGCTCCGCTTCAAGACGGGCGCGCACTGCCGGGTCCGTGCCCGGGAAGCGGAAGTCCTGGATGACACTCGAGACGTAGAGACCGCTGCCGCCCACGAGGATCGGGACGCTGCCGCGGGCCTCGATGTCCTCGATCGCTGAGCGGGCATCCCGCTGGTAGTCGGCGACGCTCGCTTCGTCGGACGGTTCGAGCACATCGAGCATGTGATGCGGGATGCCGCGGCGCTGACCGATCGTGAGCTTCGCGGTTCCCACATCCATGCCGCGGTACAGCTGCATCGCGTCGGCGTTGACGATCTCCGCGGACAATCCGTGGGCCGACAGCCCCTCAGCGACGCCCAGGGAGAGGTCGGACTTGCCTGTGCCGGTCGCCCCGACGATCACGACGAGGGTCATGGCTGCCGTCGTCTCAGCGCAGGTCGTCGGCGAGATCGTAGATCGGCGCAGTAGCGACTCTGAGGCCGGGCAGGCCGAGTGACACCCGGCCGGGCTCCGACGACGACGCCTGCGACCCGGGCGTGGGTACGGCACAGGATTCCGCCTCGGCGCGGTCCCACGCGTCTCCCGCGCGAGTGCGACGCACCTCGAGGGGCACGCCATCGGGCGAGTCGGCGATCAGGTGGAAGGGTGCCGCCTGCGTGACCGTGACGGTCACCACGTCGCCCGGACGCGGGACGGTGCTGCCCGCCGGCACATCGAAGTGCACGAGTCGGCTGTCTTCGGCCCGACCGGACAGCCGATGGGTCTCGGAGCTCTTGCGGCCCTCGGCGGCCGTGACCAGCACGTTGAGCCGTTGGCCGACCAGCTTCTGGTTCTCCTCCCAGGAGATGCGATCCTGCAGGGCGACGAGTCGCTCGTACCGTTCCTGCACGATGGCCTTGGGCACCTGGTCGGCCATGGTGGCCGCGGGAGTTCCCTCGCGGATCGAGTACTGGAAGGTGAACGCCGAGGCGAATCGTGCGCGTTCGACCACCGCGAGGGTCTCGAGAAAGTCGTCCTCGGTCTCGCCCGGGAACCCGACGATGATGTCGGTGCTGATTGCCGCATTCGGGATGCGCTCGCGCACGCGATCGAGGATCCCCAGGAACTTCTCGGAGCGGTACGACCGGCGCATGGCCTTCAGCACGCGGTCGGATCCGGACTGGAGTGGCATGTGCAGCTGCGGCATCACGGAGGGCGTCTCAGCCATGGCGTCGATCACGTCGTCGGTGAAGGCGGCCGGGTGCGGGCTGGTGAAGCGGATGCGCTCGAGACCCTCGATCGCGCCCGCCGCGCGCAGAAGCTTCGCAAACGCTCCGCGATCTCCGAACTCCACTCCGTAGGAGTTGACGTTCTGACCCAGCAGGGTCACCTCGATGGCGCCGTCATCGACGATCGCCTGGATCTCAGCGAGGATGTCGCCGGGGCGGCGGTCCTTCTCCTTGCCCCGCAGCGCGGGCACGATGCAGAAGGTGCAGGTGTTGTTGCAGCCCACGGAGATGGACACCCACGCGCTGTGGGTCGACTCGCGGCGAGTCGGCAGCGTCGAGGGGAAGACGTCGAGCGACTCGAGGATCTCCAGCTGGGCCTCGCCGTTGTGGCGCGCACGCTCGAGCAGGGTGGGCAGTGCGCCCATGTTGTGAGTGCCGAAGACGACGTCGACCCAGGGTGCCTTCTCGAGGATGACCGCCTTGTCCTTCTGGGCGAGGCAGCCACCGACGGCGATCTGCAGATCGGTCTTGGTCTTCTTGACGTTGGCGAGCATGCCCAGGTTGCCGTAGAGCTTGTTGTCGGCGTTCTCACGCACGGCACAGGTGTTGATGACGACGACATCGGCCTGGCCATCTGTAGCACGCACGTAGCCCGCGGCCTCCAGCGAGCCGCTCAAGCGCTCGGAATCGTGCACGTTCATCTGGCAGCCGTAGGTGCGCACCTCGTAGGTGCGCGGGGCGGTCAGGACGGCTTCGGTCATGCCCACAAGCCTACGACGCGCGTCGAGTCGATTCAGCGGAACACTGGCCCCGACGGAGTGAGGGCCGCGGCAACGGCCGCGGAGACCACGGAGCCCGAATACCCCTTGCGCATGAGGAAGGCGCTCAGCCGACGCTTCGCCGTGGCCTGATCGAGCGATCGCAGCTGGGGGGCGCGCCTGAGGGCAATCTCGGTGGCGCGCTCGAGCTCGTCGCCCGTCTCGAGGTCATCGAGCGCGGATTCCACCGCTGCCGGCTCCAGCTTGCGACGGCGAAGTTCAGCGGTGAGGGCCGATCGCCCGAGCCCCTTGCGCTCCCGAAGCGTGCGCACGAGTGTCGCCGCGAGGTGCTCATCGTCCAGCAGCGCGACGCCGATGAGCCTCTCGAGTTCGAGTTCGACCTCGTCGGCCTCGAACTCCCGGCCGATCAGGTAGTCGCGCATCTCGGCAATCGACATGCCCCTGCGCGCCAACGCGTTCATGCTGACGTTGTTGATGGGGTCGAATCCCCCGCGCTGCACCGGGTCGTGCTGCTGAGCAGCTTCTGCTGAGCGGACGGAAGGGAGCTCCTCCGGCGCGACGGCGATGGGGGGTTCGCCGAACAGCCACGTCACGGGAGCCAGGGGCTCCGCGGTGTCCGATGGCCTTGCGCCGGAGGAGCTCACGATCACTCGCCTACCGCGGACGGCAGGCCGGACTCGTCGGCAGTCGCGACGGCAAGAACGGGACCGGATGCCTTGGCGCCGGCAGCCTTCACCTGCTCTGCTTCCGCAACGATCGCGTCAGCGGCAGCCTTGGTCTGGGCCGCCTTGGCCTCGGCACCGATACCGAGCTTGAGCATGATCTTCTGCTCGATCTCGGCGGCGATCTTGGGGTTCTCGAGCAGGAAGTTGCGCGAGTTCTCCTTGCCCTGCCCGAGCTGGTCACCGTCGTAGGTGTACCAGGCGCCGGACTTGCGCACGATCTCGTGCTCGACACCGAAGTCGATGAGGCTGCCCTCGCGCGAGATGCCCACGCCGAACAGGATGTCGAACTCGGCCTGCTTGAAGGGCGGCGCCATCTTGTTCTTCACGACCTTGACCCGGGTGCGGTTTCCGACGGCATCCGTGCCGTCCTTCAGGGTCTCGATGCGCCGGATGTCGAGGCGCACCGACGCGTAGAACTTGAGAGCCTTGCCGCCGGCGGTCGTCTCGGGGCTGCCGAAGAACACACCGATCTTCTCGCGGAGCTGGTTGATGAAGATCATCGTGGTGTTCGTCGAGCTGAGGCCACCGGTGAGCTTGCGCAGCGCCTGCGACATGAGTCGTGCCTGGAGGCCGACGTGCGAGTCGCCCATCTCGCCCTCGATCTCGGCTCGCGGCACGAGGGCGGCGACCGAGTCGATGACGATCAAGTCGATGGAGCCGGAGCGCACGAGCATGTCGGCGATCTCGAGTGCCTGCTCGCCCGTGTCGGGCTGTGAGACCAAGAGGGAGTCGATGTCGACGCCGAGCTTGGCCGCGTACTCGGGGTCGAGCGCGTGCTCCGCGTCGATGAAGGCGGCGATGCCGCCGGCGCGCTGTGCGTTCGCGATGGCGTGCAGGGTCAGGGTCGTCTTACCCGAGGACTCCGGACCGTAGATCTCCACGATGCGGCCGCGGGGCAGTCCACCGATGCCGAGCGCGACATCCAGAGCGATGGAACCAGTGGGGATCACCTCAACCGGAGCGCGTTCGTCGCTACCGAGGCGCATGACTGAGCCCTTGCCGAACTGGCGGTCGATCTGCGCGAGGGCGGTCTCGAGGGACTTCTCGCGATCTGCTACTGATGGCATGTGCTTCTTCTCTCCGGTTAGACGGCTGGCGCCGCTGGTTGCTGCCCATAGGCTGTCGTTTCGCCCCCGGACCGGTGATGCAAGGTCCCTGGCCTCCCGACAAAGGCTGTGGTGCTTGTGCCCCACGCTACGCGCGGGTTCCGACATTCGGTCGGACGCCATGCGCAGTGTGGGTAAAACCCGTCTTCGAGAAGACGTTAGGGAGAAGCTAGCACTGTTCGAATGGATGTTCGATACCCATAGCCCGGCGTGTCAGCGTTTCTTCGGCTCCCGTTGACCCACCCCGTAGCGCCGATTGGCGGGAACATCCATCGCCTCACAGAGGGCGAGCCAGATCTCGCGGGGCGCAACGCCCTTGGCAATGCCCTGCTGTGCCGTGAGCCCGCCGATCTCGCCCAGCACCAGGTCGCTCGTGAGTACGCGGCCGTACTCCGGCCCGAACTCGTCGGACACGGCCAGCCAGAACTCGCTCAGTCGCATCTGACCAAACTAACCCGAAACGCCAAGCCAGCCCGAAACGCACGAATGCCCCGGCGCTCGGCCGGGGCATTCGGTGGACACTGGATCGGCAGTGACCGATCAGCGAGAGACGAGGTCGGAGTCGAATTCGGCCACGAGGTCGTCGGGAAGCGTGTCGGGGATGTGAGTGGGCATCGGGTTGAGCCCCTCGATGACGGCGAGGCGGTCGCCCACCTCGCGCATGATGACCGAGATCGGGGTCTCGAGCGCCTCCGCTACAGACGCAAGAATCTCAGAGCTGGCCTCTTTCTGGCCGCGCTCCACCTCACTGAGGTAGCCGAGCGCAACGCTCGCCTTGCTCGCGACCTGGCGAAGGGTGCGGCCCTTCTGCAAACGGAAGTCACGGAGAACGTCACCGATTTCCTGACGTACCAGAACCATTGGACCCTCCTTTTCTGCCTGTTGAATCCGGCCAGTTTTCCCGTTGGAGGCCTAAGACTACAGCCTCTCGATTATGAGAACTCTAACCACTGACAACTGAGCAGTACGTGTGAACTCACCACATGTAACGAGATCGAAACGAGCAGTATTCCCGCTCGGTCAGCCGAGCAGTCGTGCGAGCTCTGATAGTGCTTCGGAGACGGTCGCCGAACGGATGTCGGCACGACTTCCCGTCAGGCTGAGCCGCTTCACGCTCACATCGCCGCCGATCGCGAAGCCGAGGTACACGGTGCCCACGCCCTGACCGTCCTGCGGCTCGGGGCCCGCCACCCCGGTCGTGGAGATACCGATGTACGGCGGCCCGGCGGCGAGAGCGAGCGCGGCCCGCACCCCGGTGGCCATCTGCGCGGCGACATCCGGATGCACCGCGCCGTGTTCTGCGAGGGCCCCGGCGTCCACGTTCAGCACGCTGGCCTTGAGCTCGGTGTTGTAGGCGACGACGCCGCCCACCACCACCCGGGACGCCCCCGGAGTGTTGATCAGTTCGGCCACGAGAAGCCCGCCGGTGAGAGACTCGGCGACCGCGATCTGGTACCCGCGCTCGACGAGCGTGGCGATGATCTCGGCGGAGGTCGTCACTTGGACCGGTTGCCCCGCCAGGCCTGCCAGAGGTAGTCGATGCCCGTGACGACGGTGAGCACCAGCGCAGCGCCCATGACGACCCAGTTGACCCACAGCACCCAGTCGCCGACGAGCGTGTTCAGCGGCACGAGGAACAGCGAGATCGCCACCGACTGGACGATCGTCTTGAGCTTGCCACCGCGGGAGGCGGGGATCACGCGGCTGCGCAGCACCGCGAAACGGAACGCCGTGATGCCGAGCTCGCGCACGAGGATGACGATGGTCACCCACCACCAGAGCTCGCCGAGTACCGACAGCATGATCAGCGCGGCACCGGTGAGCACCTTGTCCGCGATCGGGTCGAGGATGATGCCCACGTTGGTCACGAGGTTGCGACTGCGCGCGAGCGAGCCGTCGACACCGTCGGTTGCGATCGCGAGGATGAACAGGCCGGCCGCGACCCAGCGCAGGACTCCGTGCTCCCCGTTGTCTGCGGCGAGGAGCCAGACGAAGACCGGAGCGAGCAGGATTCGGGCGACCGTGATGATGTTCGCGACGTTGCCGTTGGACGCCTTGGTGTCGCCGTGGCTGGCCACTCGGCCCTTCATCGACTCCTTGACCGCATCGGCGCGCTTGGCGTGCACGGATCTGAGATCCGGTGACTCCTGGGGGACTTCCGACTCAGGAACCACGCGCGTCTACTCCCGATCGGTCAGCTTCCAGGCGTCTTCGTCCGAATCGCCGTCTACGACATCGTAACCGCTCAGGGAATCCTCGACCGCGTCACGAATAGCCGGTGCATCGTCGGCGCCGCGAAGGCGCGCAAGCACCCCGGGAAGCTGCTCGGCGGTCACCAGCACGTCACGGGCCTTGGAACCCTCCGACGGCCCGACGATCTCGCGCGACTCGAGCAGATCCATGAGCCTGCCGGCCTTGGCGAAGCCGACCCTGAGCTTGCGCTGGAGCATCGAGGTCGACCCGAACTGGGTGCTCACCACGAGCTCGGCAGCCGCCAGGAGCAGTTCGAGATCGTCGCCGATGTCGGCGTCGATCTGCTTGCGGGTGGCTTCGGCGGCGACATCCTCGCGGTACTCCGGCCGGGCCTGGGCGATCACGTGCTGCACGACCGCGTTGACCTCGGCCTCGGACACCCACGCGCCCTGCACGCGGATCGCCTTCGAGGCCCCCATCGGCAGGAACAGCGCGTCGCCCTGCCCGATGAGCTTGTCGGCCCCGGGCTGGTCGAGGATGACGCGGCTGTCGGTCATGCTCGACACCGCGAACGCCAGCCGCGACGGCACGTTGGCCTTGATCAGGCCGGTCACCACGTCAACCGACGGGCGCTGGGTCGCGAGCACCAGGTGGATGCCTGACGCCCGGGCCAGCTGGGTGATGCGCACGATCGAGTCCTCGACGTCGCGTGGCGCGACCATCATGAGGTCGGCGAGCTCGTCGACGACGACCAGCAGATACGGGTACGGCGACAGTTTGCGCTCACTCCCGGCCGGCAGCACGATCTCCCCTGCCACCACCGCCCGGTTGAAGTCGTCGATGTGGCGGAAGCCGAAGCTCGCCAGATCGTCGTACCTCATGTCCATCTCCTTCACGACCCACGCCAGCGCCTCTGCCGCTTTCTTGGGGTTCGTGATGATGGGCGTGATGAGATGCGGCACGCCCGCGTAGATGGAGAGTTCAACGCGCTTGGGGTCGATGAGCACCATGCGCACCTCGGCGGGCTTGGCCCGCATGAGGATGGAGGTGATCATCGAGTTGACGAAGCTCGACTTGCCCGAGCCGGTGGAGCCGGCCACGAGCAGATGCGGCATCTTGGCGAGGTTGGCGACGACGAAGCCGCCCTCGACGTCCTTGCCGAGTCCGATGGTCATCGGATGCAGGCTCGAGGTGCTCGCGCCCGAGCGCAGCACGTCACCGAGCGAGACGATCTCGCGGTCCTTGTTGGGGATCTCGACGCCGATGGCGCTCTTGCCCGGGATCGGCGACAGGATGTTGACCTCGTTGCTGGCTACGGCATAAGAGATATTGCGAGCAAGAGCGGTGACCCGCTCGACCTTGACTCCCGGGCCGAGCTCGAGCTCGTAGCGGGTGACCGAGGGGCCACGGCTGAATCCGGTGACCTGCGCGTCGACCTGGAACTGCTTGAGCACCTCGGTGATGGCCGCTACCACTTCGTCGTTGGCGGCAGAGTGCTTCTTGGGCGGCGTTCCCGGCGTCAGAAGGGATGCCGCGGGCATCCGGTACACGGCCGTGGGCTGCTTCGGCCTGGTCGGCACCGCGCCGTCGAACTCGCCCGCCTCGCCCTTCTCGCTCGCCTTGGTCACGAACCCGGGCAGCAGACCGGGGCCGTCCTCGCGGAGGCCGGTCGCGCCGGTCTCGACCTCGCCCGTGAAGCGCTTGACCGCCTCTTCGGCCTTGAGGAGATCCTCGAGCAGGTCGATGCCGAATTCGTCCTCCGCGACAGGCGATGACGGCACCGGCGCGATGACCTCGGTCACGGGCTCGCGTGAGATCACCGGGCTGTCGAAGGCCGGCTCCCCCGCGCTCGGGGCCTTGTTGCGCCGCCACCACGGGATGCTCGCGGGATCCTCGTCGATTCCCAGATCGCTCAGGCTGCCGAACTCGACCGAATCATTGCGGGCGGCCTTTGCGGCAGCGCGCTCCGACTCGTCGGGAAGCTGAGCGCCGAAGAGGTAGGCGTAGAGCTCGCGCAGGCGAGATCCGATGCGATTCGGCGGCGTCTTGGTGATGATGAAGAGGGAGAGCACCAGCAGAAGGATGACCACCGGTGCGGCAAACACCGCGGTTCCGACGTACAGCAGCGGGCTGGCGAGCACCCACCCGACGATTCCGCCGGCCCTCGCGAGCGACTCCATGCCCTGCGTGGGCTGCGGCTGACCGCCGAAGATGTGGCACAAACCGCTGATGGTCGTGATGAGCAGCGTGACGCCAATGCCGATGCGGGTGTTGTCGTGAACGCTCGACGGCTGCCTGAACAGCCAGATCGCGAACAGCAGCATGATCACCGGCAGGGCGAACGCGACGCGACCGAACAGCCCGCCGAACGTGTAGGCATCGAGGGCGATCGCCACGGGATCGGTGGGGTTGAACCACTCCACGACCGCACCGATGACGGCGAGAACGAAGATGAGGAAGGGAACACCGTCACGGCGCTCCTCCTTGGCGAGGGTCTCCTTGCCGAGCACACGGAAGGCGCCGCCCGCAGCGTGAGCCAGACCCATCCAGGCCTTGGTGAACACGCCGGGCTCTTCCACGACGACCTGCTTGCCCCGAGGAAGACGTTTCGTGGGCTGGTTGCCGCGACCGCGCGCGGCCGGTGTCGCGCGGGCGCGCGACGTCGACCTGGTGCTCGTAGCCATGCGCTCCACGGTACCTGCGGGGTACGTCAGTGGGCGGTAGCCACGCTGCAATCCCGACTCACCGAACCTCAGTACCGAATCGCGTCAGTGACCCTGAGCCAGGCGACCACGGCTCTTCACGCAGAGTGCTCAGCTAGTCGCCGACGGCTCCTCGACGGCCACCCAGGCGGTCGTGTCGGTCGGCAGCAGTCCATCGTCGAGTTCACCGCTGGTCACCAGCAGCGTGCCCTCGGGAAGGGCGACCGCGGCGGTGCCGAAGTTGGTGATGCAGTGCCATCCGTTTCCTCGGCGGAATAGCAGCACCTCGGGCGAACTTGCCACCCACTCGAAGGCCTCGGTGGTGGCGAACTGGCGGCGCAGGCGCAGTGCGGTCCGATAGAGCTCGAGGGTCGAACCCTCGGCACCATCCTCTGCCTCGACGGATGACGCGCCGAACCAACTCGGCTGGGGCAGGTGCGGCGCCGCGGTGCCGAACCCGAACGACGGGCCGGAGGTTGTCCACGGCAGCGGCACGCGGCATCCATCCCTGCCCTTGTGGAGCTCGCCCGTTCGCTTGAAGATCGGATCCTGCAGTGCCTCCGCGGGAAGGTCAGCCACCTCGTGCAGGCCGAGCTCCTCACCCTGGTAGATGTAACTCGATCCCGGTAGCGCAAGCATGAGGAGGGTCGCGGCCCGCGCGCGACGCAGACCGAGGTCGCGGTCGATCTCGGGGTCGTGCCCGTCTGAGTCCACCCACCGGGTGCCGTCATCCCCGGGCGGGAGCGCGAGCCGACTCGCGTGCCGCACCTTGTCGTGGTTGGAGAGCACCCACGTCGATGACGCACCCACGCCCTCCGCGAGCAGGACGTTGTCGGTGATTACCGTGCGATAGGTCTCGACCTGCCACGGGCTCACGAGGAGGTCGAAGTTGAACGCCTGCCCGAGGGAGTCCGGCCGGGCGTAGAGCATGCGCCGCTCGGCTCGCACGTAGGCCTCGGCGACAGCGACGCGCGGCGGGTCGTACTCGTTGAAGACCTCGCGCCACGACCGGTAGATGTCGTGCACCTCATTGCGATCGAAGAGCACATCGTCACCGGTCAACGGGTTGTCGAAGTCGATGAAGGCGGCCTTGGAACGCAGCGGCTCGGTCAGGTCCTTGGTGAGGGCGTGGGCGACGTCGATCCTGAAGCCGTCGACGCCGCGATCGCTCCAGAATCGCAGGGTCGTGAGGAAGTCCTCGCGCACCTCAGGGTGATCCCAGTTGAAGTCGGGCTGCTCGGGCGCGAAGAGATGCAGGTACCAGTCACCATCGGGCAGCCTGTCCCACGCTGTCGGTCCGAAGTGCGAAGGCCAGTCGCTCGGGGGCAGCTCACCGTGCTCGCCGAGACCCTTGCGGAAGATGTAGCGCTCGCGCTCCGGCGATCCCGGGCCCGCGGCAAGCGCAGCCTGGAACCACTCGTGCTGGTCGCTCGAGTGGTTCGGCACGATGTCCACGAACATCCGGATGCCCACTGCATGGAGCGCAGCGATGAGCTCGTCGAAGTGCTCCAGGGTGCCGAGCTTCGGGTCGACCTCGCGGTAGTGGGCGACGTCATAGCCGCCGTCAGCGAGTTCGGACGGATAGAACGGGCTCAGCCACACTGCATCGATGCCGAGGCTGGCCAAATACGGCACCCGACTCGTGATGCCCTTGAGGTCTCCGAGGCCATCGCCGTCCGCGTCGGCGAAGCTGCGCGGATAGATCTGGTAGATCACGGCCTGGCGCCACCAGTCAGGATCCTTCGAGAGTACGTCGTTGTCTGCAGCCACAATCGTTGATGCTACGGCAAGCGCTTGCAGTACGCTCTAGTCGCTGCGCCGGGTGTACAGCATCGTGGTTGCGTCTCCGACCCTGCCCACCGGCACGAAACCGCTCTTGCGGTAGAGCTCCAGGGCCGGGTTGCCGTCTTCGACGCTCAGGCTGAGGCTGACCGGGGATGCCGCGAGCATCGCGTTCAGCAGCGCCCGGCCAATACCCTCCCCGCGCCGACCCGCCACAACACCGATGCTGAGCTCCGGGATGTCCTCGGCGACGAACCCGTAGCCGGGGTCTGCCGCCGTGAAGTAGCGCGACCAGACGGCGCCGGCATCCTGCCCTTCGCGCTCGGCGATGAAGCCGAGGTCGGTGTCGCGAGGAAAGCCGGCGAGGTATTTCTGGAAGGTGGGGTCGGCGTGCCAGAACTCGGCGCCCTTGACGGCCTCCGGGTTCCAGTCAGCTGCGATCCCGAAGACCTCTTCGAGAAAGGGGAGGTCGGCCGCGGTGGCGCGGCGCGTGGTGGTCATGGCGCGAGTGGTCGGGGCCCTTAGGCCTCGATCACGACCGGCACGATCATCGGGCGGCGGCGGTGCTGGGTGTTGACCCAGCGGCCGACGGTGCGGCGGATGACCTGCGCGAACGCGTGCGGATCACGGGTGCCGTTCTCCGCGGCGTCCGTCAGAGCCTTGATGATCTGGGGAAGCACCGCATCGAAGACGTTCTCGTCCTCGGCGAAGCCGCGCGCCTGAATCTCGGGCCCGACGATCACCTTGCCGGTCTGCGGGTCGACGGCGACGAAGATCGAGATGAAGCCCTCCTCGGCGAGGATGCGGCGGTCCTTGAGGTCGGCATCCGTGATCTCGCCGACGCTGGAGCCATCGACGTAGACGTAGCCGAGGTCGAGCTGACCGACAACCTTCGCGACGCCATCCCTCAGGTCGATGACGGTGCCGTCCTCGGCGATGATCGTGTTCTCCTCGGGCACCCCGGTCTGGATCGCGAGGTTGGCGTTGGCGACGAGGTGGCGCTGCTCGCCGTGCACCGGAAGCACGTTCTTCGGCTTCAGGATGTTGTAGCAGTAGAGCAACTCCCCCGCGGCCGCGTGGCCCGACACATGCACCCTCGCATTGGCCTTGTGCACCACAGTCGCGCCCAGCTTCATGAGGCCGTTGATCACTCGGTAGACCGCGTTCTCGTTACCGGGGATGAGACTGGATGCCAGGATCACCGTGTCACCCTTGCCCACCTCGATCTGGTGCTCGAGGTTGGCCATGCGCGCGAGCACCGCCATGGGCTCGCCCTGGCTGCCAGTCGACATGTAGACGAGCTGGTTGTCGGGAAGATCGACGGCCTTCTTCGCGTCGATCAGCACGCCGTCGGGAACCTTGAGGTAGCCCAGCTCGGCGGCGATGCCCATGTTGCGCACCATCGAGCGCCCCATCAGCACCACCTTGCGCTTGTTGGCCACCGCCGCATCGAGCACCTGCTGCACGCGGTGCACGTGGCTCGAGAAGCTGGCCACGATCACCCGACGGGGTGCCTTGGCGATGACGGCCTCCAACACGGGACCGATGTCGCGCTCGCTCGGGGTGAACCCCGGGACATCCGCATTCGTCGAATCGGGCAGGAACAGGTCGACGCCGGCCTCGCCCAGGCGCGCGAACGCCCGCAGGTCGGTGATGCGGTCGTCGAGGGGCAGCTGGTCCATCTTGAAGTCACCCGTGTGCAGCACGACGCCAGCCCTCGTCTTGATGGCGACCGCGAGCGCGTCGGGAATCGAGTGGTTGACCGCCACGAACTCGAGGTCGAACGGGCCGAGCGTCTCGTGCTGGCCCTCGCTGACCGTGAGCGTGTAGGGCGTGATGCGGTGCTCCTTGAGCTTCGCCTCGATGAGCGCGAGCGTCAGGGTCGAGCCGATGAGCGGGATGTCGCCCTTCAACTTGAGCAGGTACGGCACGGCCCCGATGTGGTCCTCGTGACCGTGGGTGAGCACGATTCCCAGCACGTCGTCGAGGCGGTCGCGGATCGGCGAGAAGTCCGGAAGGATCAGGTCGACGCCCGGCTGATTCTCCTCGGGGAAGAGCACCCCGCAGTCGACGACAAGGATCTTGCCGTCGATCTCGAAGGTCGTCATGTTGCGACCGATCTCGCCGAGACCGCCGATCGGCGTGACGCGGAGAGTTCCGGGGGCGAGCTGGGGAGGGGTGAACACTGAGGCTGGCATCAGTGCCGAGCCTACCCGTTGGCTAGCGGGTGGTGCCCGCGACCTTCGGAAGCGCTCCCCCGGCGGCCGCATTGCGGTCGGGCCGGAAGTTGTCGAAACTCACGCCGGGGATGTCCTGCACGAGGTCGATCTCGTCCTCGATCTGAGCGGCCTCCCACTCCTCGGGACCCACGAGCGGCAGGCGCACGCGAGGGCTGGTGATGCGACCGAGCCCATGCAGGATGTACTTCGTCGCGACCGTACCGGGAACGTGCGTCATGGTCGCGCGCACGAGCGGCTCGAGCGACTTGTGGGCCGCCGTGGCGGCCTTGAGGTCACCCGCGTTGACGGCATCCACGATGTGGCGGTAGGGCATCGGAGCGATGTTCGCCGTCACGCCGATGAGCCCGGTGGCGCCGATCGCGAGGCTCGGCAGCACAAGGGCGTCGTCGCCGCAGAAGTAGTACAGGTCGGTCTGGTTGAGCACGCGACTCACCTCCGCCAGGTCGCCCTTGGCGTCCTTGACGGCAACGATGTTCGGGTGCTTCGAGGCGCGCAGGATCGTCTCGTACTTGATCGGCACGCCGGTGCGCCCGGGGATGTCGTAGAGGATCACGGGGAGGTCCGTCGCGTCCGCGATCATACGGAAGTGGGTGAGGATGCCCGCCTGCGTGGGCTTGTTGTAGTACGGGGTAACGATCATGTTGCCGTCGGCGCCCGCCTTCTCGCTCTTCTTGGCGAGTTCGATGGCGTGGGCGGTCTCGTTTGATCCGCCGCCCGTGATGACCTTCGCCCGGTCACCGGCGACCTTCTTCGCGACCTCGACGAGCTTGACCTTCTCCGGGTCGGTGAGAGTGGATGTCTCGCCCGTCGTTCCGGTAACGACGATGCCATCGGCACCGTTCGTGATGACGTCGTCGATGTGCTTCTCGACGTCGGTCCAGTTCACTTCGCCGTCGCTGTTGAACGGCGTGACGAGTGCGACGAGCACCTGGCCGAAAGGGTTGGGAAGGGTAGACACGCGTTAAACGATAGTGGGTGGCCGCAGCGGAGAATCCGCGCGGCCACCCACCGAAAGTTCTCGCCTAGGCGAGGGCCTTCTTCTTGAGCTTCTCGTACTCGGCCTCGGTGATCGTGCCCTCGTCGAGCAGAGCCTTGGCGCTCGCGATGTCCGCGGCGGGACCGCTGCCGGCGACCTGGCGGATGTAGGCGTTGGCCGCTTCATTGCGCGCCTGAGCGTGCTCCAGCTGGCGCTCGGCCATCGAGCGACCGCGAGCGATCAGGTAGATGATCGCGGCGAGGTACGGGAACACGATGAGGAAGATGAACCACAGCGCCTTGTACCAGCCGTTGAGGGCGCGATCCCGAAACAGGTCCGCGAAGATCGAGATGAGGATCATCAGGTACGCCACAAAGGCGAAGATGACGAAGACGTTCCAGATGAGCTGCCAGAGGTCGGACATTGTTCCTTTTTCTATTCGAGATGGTGATTTGCTGATCCTGCCGGGTGGGCAGGAGATCTACTGCGACGTGAGCTGGCCGAGAACCTCGCCAGCGGCATCCTGAACCGTCATGACGCCACCCTGCACACGTGCGCTCGCCGCCGTGAGAAGCCACGTGTCGACGCCCTCGCAGAACTTGAGGGTCGCGGCGAACGGTCCGAAGGTGATCGAGCCGTCGTCGGCGAGGGTCCAGGTCCCGTTCAGGATGTTGCAGCCGTCGCTGCCGTGCGCGGAACCGTCGGCGGCGAGCGTGAGGAACGGGGCATCCGCCGCGTCGGACTCGACCCACTGCCCGACCGGCTTGTCCTGCGGGCCGACTGTCGGGTCGGTCGAGCGCACCAGGGTCGTGATGGTCGAGTCGGCAGAGCTCGTGATCGTCAACACGTCACCCGAGATCTGCACGTAGTCGGCCATCGCCACGGCCAGCGGCAACTGGGCGCCGTCGCAGGCCATCAACGTCGAGGGTCCGGACGTCGTGGTGAGGGCTCCGAGGTCGCCGAGCTCATAGGTGCCCTGCACGCGGTTGCAGCCGTCTGACGCAGTCCACGTTCCGTCGTCGACGAAGGCGACGAAGGGCTGTTCCGGAGAATCGAAGGTGGAGTCGATTGCCCACGTGCCGACGAGGGTGGCGGGCTCTACGGCCGATCGCACAGAGGCGTCGCCGGAGGAGCACGCCGTGAGGGTCGCAATGAGTGCGAGCGCCGAAACGGCGAGCGCGGAACGGACCATGATCATTGACGCCTCCTCAGACTGTGAAAGCAAGTGTCTCAATAGGTGAAGGTTCTCGCCGACCGGTGGCGCGCTACTCGGCTGACTCTGGCACGGATATCGCGTCCTGACTGGCCGCACGGAGTTCGGTCGGCAGCATCCCGAGTCTCGATCGCACGGCGGAACGCACTTCGTACGCCGAGGAGAACCCTGCAATTCGTGCCTGCTCGGCGACAGTGAGCGATCGGCCGGCGGGCGATGAGAGGAGCGTGACCGCCGATTCAGTGCGATAGCGCAGGATCTGATCGGAGATCGTGGTGCCACTGCCCTCGTAGGCGCGCTGGAGGTGTCGGAGCGACACGCCGAGGTGGCGGGCCAACGCGGCGGGGTTGAGCGCGGCATCCCGGTGACGAAGAGAAATCTCCTCGACGGAGCGCCTGCGCAGTTGGGCACGAAGATCGGCCCGGTCCAGTTCGTGATCGTCGCTCTCGGCGAGGTAGGCGATCGCGAGGTCCTCCAGCGCCTTGGCCGTGGCACGTTGCGCGCTGGCCGACGGTGACCACTCCGGATCGACCGTCGACATCGCGAGCGCGAGCAGCGGCCCCTTGAGAGTTGTCGAACCCTCGAGGCGGAATCGGGTCGACTTGACGCGAACACCGCGAGCACGCAGAACCGCCTCGGGAACCAGAAGATGCAGAGCCCGGGTGCCCTCCTGGGCCTCGACGTCGAACGACGACCAGTTTGTGATCATGAAGCAGGCGCCGGGCTCCAGCACAAGCGGGGCGCTCTCGCGCGGCGTCATCTGCACTCTGCCCTCGAGGAGGAACGCCAGGTGCACCGTGTTCGATCGCTGCGCGGCCAAGCCTGCGACGCGGATTCCCGACATCGACATCAGGGCCACTCCGACGTCACCGATCTGGCGGCGTTGGGCTGTGAAGTGCACGGGCAGATCGCGGCGCACGCTGACCGCCGTGGCGATCGTCTCCAGCGCTGACTGCGGCAGCGGATGCTGTCCCTTGACCTGGGCGATGACCCGCGCGACATCCTGCACCGTGAGGGATCGCCAGACCCCCGCGCTGTGCTCGTCCGTCCCCACGGCGACAGCATAGCGAACGCGCCAGCACCTGCGCAGAACTGCGCCAATGGTCTGCGGTCCGCGCCCGCCGGTCATAGTGTGTGAGCAATCCTGACCTGACGCAGAATCTAGGAGCAACGCCCATGGCCACCACCGCAGCATCCACCGAGGTCAGGGCCTCCTGGCTACCCCTGATCGTGGTGGTCCTCACCCAAATTCAGGCGTCGTTCGCGGTCAACGCGCTCACGGTGTCGATGGCCGGGATCACGACCGATCTGAACACCCCCGCGACGACGGTGGGAACCGCGATCACGGCCAGCACATTCGCCATGGCGGCCTTCATTCTGCTCGGCGCCAAGCTCGGGGCGAAGTTCGGTACGCGCAAGGTGTTCCAGATCGCCGTCGTCGTGCACGGCCTGGCCATGGGCGGCGTGGCCCTGGCCGCGAGTCCCGCGATGCTGTTCATCGCACAGGCCGCATCGGGTGTCGTGATTGCCGCGATCTCGCCGGCCCTGACGGTGTTCATCGCCACCAACTTCAAGGGGCGTCAGCAGGCGCAGGCCATCGGCTTCCTCGCCGCGGCGATCCCGGCCGCGGGCGTGCTCGCGCTTCTCATCGCCGGGGCATTCGCGTCGACCATCGGATGGCGCTACTCCTTCGCCCTCGTTGTCGGGCTGGCCGTCGTGAACCTCCTCCTCAGCTTCCGCGTCAAGAAGGTTCCGGCGATGTCCGAGGTGGCCATCGACTGGACTGGCGCGATCATCGCCGCCATCTCGATCATCCTGCTGAGCTTCGGCTTCAGCGGCCTGTCGTCGTGGGGACTCCTGTTCGCCACGGACGCCGCCCCGTTCCAGATTCTCGGTCTCTCCCCGGCCCCGCTCCTCGTGATCCTCGGCATCATCGGAGCCCAGATCTTCTTCGTCTGGATCCGCAAGCGCAAGGCTGAGGGTCACCCGCAGATCTTCGACCTCGATGTGCTTCGCTCCGGCACCGAGCTCGCGACGACATTCTGCATGGGTCTCATGCTGTTCATCGGCACCGCCGCCAACTTCCTCATTCCCCTGTACATCCAGATCGTGCAGGGCCGCGGCAGCTTCGAGACGTCGCTCTCGATCATCCCCTACACCCTGTCAATCTTCGTGGCGAGCTCGGTGGTCGCGACCCTCTACTCGCGATTCGCTCCACGAGTCATCGCTCGCGTCGGCTTCATCGTCGTGGCCTCGGCCCTGACGCTCATCGCGTTCACGATCCGCAACGAGTGGACCCAGGTGCTGATCGTCACCGGCCTGATCCTCCTCGGCCTCGGGCAGGGTGCGATCGTCGCGCTGGTCTTCAACACGCTCCTGTCGTCGGCTCCCAAGGAGCTCGCGGGTGACGTCGGCGCGTGGCGCGGTCTGGTGCACAACCTCTCGGGCAGCGTCGGAATCGCCGTCGCATCCGTCTTCGCCGTCAGCGTGCTCGCCGGCATCATCCAGGCCGACGTTCGCGACCACCCCGAACTGCCGCCGGAGCTCGTCTCGCAGGTGAACCTCGACAACGTCAACTTCATCACCAACGACCAGCTGTCTGCCGTGCTCGCCGAGACCACGGCGACCCCGGAGCAGGTCGACGCGGCGATCGCCCTCAACGAGGATGCCCGCCTGCTCGGCCTGAAGATCTCGCTCCTAGGCCTTGCCGCGTTGGCGCTGCTCGCGATCGTTCCTGCTGGTCGTATGCCCGGCTTCACGCCCGGTGACATGCCGGAGCGACTCTCGACGGGTGGCGCCAAGCCGGGCGCCGCGCGAAAGAAGAAGTAGGCGGCGATTCGAATTCTGGGGCTCAGATGAATCCCGTCATTGTCACGCTCGTCATCCTCGGATTGGCGGTCGTCGCGTTCGTCGCCAACAAGATCCCCGTGGGGATCGTGGCGATCGGAGTGGCGCTCTCCCTGTACCTGACCGGCGTGCTCACCGTCGAACAATCCCTCGCGGGATTCGGAGACCCGGTGATCGTCTTCATCGCGGCGCTCTTCGTCGTCAGTGAGGGTCTGGATGCCACGGGCGTGACTGCGTGGGCGGGCCAGCAGCTTGTGACGCGCGCGGGCACCAACCCGCGCTCGTTGACGACACTGATCATGATCCTCGTCGCCGTGCTCTCTGCGCTCATCAGCGTCAACGGAGCAGTAGCAGCGCTGCTGCCGATGGTCGTGGTGCTCGCCGTGCGCATCAAGCAGCCGCCCTCGCAGATGCTCATCCCCCTCGCGTTCGGCGCCCACGCTGGCTCACTGCTGGTACTCACCGGTAGCCCCGTCAACGTGCTGATCTCCGAGTTCCTCGTCGAGGCGGGTGAGAAGCCGATCGGGTTCTTCCAGATCGGGCTCGTCGGCCTGCCGCTGCTCATCGGCACGGTGCTCATCACAGTTCTCCTCGGCCCGAAGCTGCTGCCTCGACTGACGCCGAAGTACGTGACCAAAGACCTCAGCATGCACGCCCAAACCCTGGCGCTGCAGTACTCCATCGAGGACGAGCAGAAGCTCCTCACCCGTGAGGCCGGCCTGACCGAGGTCGTCATTCCCCCGCGCTCTGAACTCGTCGGCCAGGACGTCTTCCCCGGAATGGTCACCGACAGCGGCGACCTCGTGGTCGTGGCGATCCAGCGCGGTGGCGAGAACCTGGGAAAGGCGACCCTCCAGGTCGGCGACGTCATGCTGCTCCGCGGAAGTTGGGGCGCCCTGGACGCCAACATCGCGGCGGATCCGAACGTCATCATGGTGGACTCGCCCGCCGCCATCCGTCGTCAGGCAGTGCCGATGGGCGCCAAGGCCAAGACGGCGCTGGTGATCCTCGCCGGAATGGTGATCCTCCTCGCGACCGGTCTCGTGACACCGGCCGTCGCCGCCTTGATCGCCGCGACCTGCATGGTGATCTTCCGGGTGCTGAGCGTGCACCAGGCCCACCGGTCCATCTCCTGGACAACCCTGATCCTCGTCGGAGGCATGATCCCGCTCTCGACGGCGATCCAGGTCAGCGGCACCGCGGATCTGATCGCCAACGGCATAGTCGCGACCCTCGGGTCGGCCAGCCCCTACCTGCTGGCTCTCGGACTCGCGCTCGTGACAGTCGTTCTCGGCCAGCTGATCAGCAACACCGCGACCGCGCTGATCCTGGCACCGATCGCCATCGCGATTGCCTCAGAAACCGGGGTCTCTCCGGTACCGCTGTTAATGTCGGTTGCCATCGCCGCGGCGGCCTCGTTCCTCACCCCGGTCGCCACCCCCGCCAACACCATGGTCTTCGGACCGGGTGGCTACCGCTTCGGCGACTACTGGAAGCTCGGTCTGCCATTGGCCCTGCTGTTCGTCGCCGTCGCAACCTTCCTCGTGCCGGTCTTCTGGCCTTTCTACCCCACCCCCTAAGGAGAACCCCATGGCCATCGACTCTCGCCTGATCCCCGCGGACTTCACCCCGGTGCCCTCGCTGGATCATGCACCGAAGATCATCGTCTCGAGCACCCTCCCCGACGACGTCGAGGTCGTCGGCTTCGCCGTCGGATCCGACGGAAAGGTGCCCTCGGCCCTCGGCACCACCTTCGACGCCCTGAACCGAGCCGGGTTCGCCGGCACCCCCGGGCAGACGCTCGTCCTGCCGCGCACCGAGGGTCCGGTCTTCATCGCCGTCGGTGTGGGCAGCGACCCCGCGCAGACCGCTACCAGCCTCCGGGATGCTGCCGCCGCATTCGCGCGCGCCGCGGCACGGTACTCCGCGCTTGCTCTCGACCTGGGTGAGGCATTCGCCCTGGAACCGAGCGTGGTCGGCCAGATGGTCACGGAAGGGACGCTGCTGGCCCGCTACCGCTTCACCGAACTCAAGCCGACGACCACAGACATCCCGCTCGCGTCGCTGACGATCGTCAGCGAACCCGGAACCATCGAGCAGGTGACGGCCGGTGCAGCGACGGGCGAGGTCACCTCGAGGGCGGCGAATCTCGCTCGCGACTTGGCGAACAACCCTCCCGGCCACCTCACCGCCACGCGCATGGGAACTGTCGGGCTGGACATCGCCGACGACTACGGTCTGAAGGTCGAGGTGTTCGACAAGAAGCAGCTCATCGAGCTGGGCTGCGGAGGCCTACTCGGGGTCAACGCCGGCAGCGCGGAGGAGCCGCGCATGATCAAGATGGTCTACACCCCCGAGGGCACCCCGACCTCGCACGTCGCCCTCGTCGGCAAGGGAATCATGTACGACGCCGGCGGCATCTCCCTCAAGCCGAGCGACTCCATGCATCTGCTCATGAAGATGGACATGGCCGGAGCTGCGGCCATCATGGGCGCCATGACTGCGCTGAAGGCGCTCGGCGTGACCAGCAAGGTCAGCGCGTGGCTCATGTGCACCGACAACATGCCCTCGGGAACGGCCATGGGACTCGGCGACGTGCTGACGATGCGCGGCGGCAAGACCGTCGAGATCAAGAACACCGACGCCGAGGGGCGCCTGGTGATGGCCGACGCGCTCGTGCTCGCGACGGAGGAGCATCCCGATGCCATCGTCGACGTTGCCACTCTCACCGGCTCCGCCCTCCAGACGCTCGGCACTCGTGTCGCCGCCGTGTTCGGCAACGATCAGGCACTCGTCGACCAGGCGATCGCGGCCTCTCAGGCGACCGACGAGCCGATCTGGCAGCTACCGCTCGAGCACCGGTACCGCCCACAGCTGAACTCGGCATACGCGGACATGTCAAACATGGGCGGTCCGTTCAATGTGGCGATCACTGCGGCACTGTTCCTCAATGAGTTCGTCGACGGCATCCCGTGGGCGCACCTCGACATCGCGGGCACCATGCAGAGCGACACCGACGACTCCTGGCGCACAGCGGGGGCAACCGGATTCGCGACCCGACTGCTGATCGAACTGCTCACGAACTTCACCCCCACGAAATGAGTGAGATGCCCGGATACCGCCTACTGAACTCCGGGCCGTTCCGGTTCGGATTCATCACGACGCTGGGCGTGCTGCTGGCGCTCGTTCTCGGTCTCGCGATCGGGTCTCTGACGTACGCGTTGACGCTCATCTTCTTCGCCCTGTTCGTCAGTCTGGGGCTCTATCCGCTGGTGCTGAAGCTCGAGTCGCTCAAGTTCTCGCGCACCGGGGCCGTGCTGACCGTCATGGGCATCTTCATCGTCGTGGTCGGACTGCTGCTCTGGCGCATCATCCCGAACATCGTCGAGCAGGCCCGGCAGCTGATCAAGTACATTCCCGCTGGCCTCGACGACATCGAGCACCAGGAGTGGTTCCTCGCGCTCAACGAGACTTTCGGCGGCGGACTCCTCCCGTTCGTGCAGACTCTGCAGCAGGCGCTCTCCGACCCGGCCGTCTGGATCGCGATCGGCGGCGGCGCCCTGCACGTGAGCGTGTCGATCGTCAACGGAACGTTCGGGGCAATCTTCGTGGTCGCCCTCACGCTCTACTTCGTGGCATCGCTGGAAACCATGAAGCACGGGCTGTACTCGCTGGTGCCCGCCTCCCGGCGCGCTGGCTTCTCCGAGATCGCCGAGGAGATCTTCCAATCGGTGGGCAAGTACCTGAGCGGGATGTTCCTGCTCGCCCTCATCAATGCGGCGTTCTCGTTCGTGCTGCTCACCATCCTCGGTGTACCGTGGGCGGGCATCCTCGCGGCGTTCGCGATCGTGATCACGTTCATCCCGGTGGTGGGGAGTCTGATCAGCGCCTCGATCATGACGGTCGTCTCGTTGTTCACCTCGCCCACGACAGGACTCATCGTGGGAATCGTGATGTTCGTGTACCTGCAGCTCGAGGCCTACGTGCTCACCCCGCGGATCGTCGGTAAGGCGATTCGCATCCCCGGTTCGCTGGTGCTGATCGGCGCGATGGTGGGCGCGACTCTTCTCGGCCTGCTCGGCGCACTCGTCGCCTGCCCCGTCTCGGCATCGATTCTGCTGATCACCAAGAAGGTCATCGTTCCCACCCAGAACGAGCGCTAGTGCCCGGCTGGGAGGCCACCACCCTGCTGCTTCTCGCAGCGCACGTCGTGCTCGGCTTCGTCGCCACGGTGCTGATCTCGACCAACCGGCGACCCTCGGCGGCCGTCGCCTGGGTGCTCGTGATCATCTTCATTCCGTTTCTCGGCGCGCTCTGGTACCTGCTGGTCGGTGCTGGACGGCTCCCCCGCGCCCGGCGGGAGAAGCAGCGCGAGGTCAGCGACCTCATCCTGTCGCGCACCGAGGGTCTCGATGCTGTGAGCCATGGAGGCGAATGGCCGGCCTGGCTTGCGAGTGCTGCACGCATGAATCTGACCCTGGGCGCGCTGCCTATAGTCGGCGGCAACCGTGCCGAGCTCCTGGCCGACTACGAGGGCTCGATCGCGGCAATGGCCGCCGAGATCGACACCGCGGCCGAGTACGTGCACGTCGAGTTCTACATCCTTGTTCTGGATGACACGACCCGCGTGTTCTTCGACGCCCTGCGCCGCGCGCGCGAGCGCGGCGTGCTGGTGCGGGTGCTGGTCGATCACCTGTCGAGCATCATGTTCCCGAATCGGCGCGAGACCTTCGGCGCCCTCGACGAGATAGGTGCCGAGTGGCACGCGATGCTGCCGCTGCGCCCCCTACGAGGTCAGTGGCAGCGACCGGACCTGCGCAATCACCGCAAGCTCGTCGTGGTGGATGGGCGGGTCGGATTCACCGGCTCGCAGAACCTCATTGACTCGACATATCTCAAGAAGAAGAACATCGCGCGCGGCCTGCACTGGCACGAGCTGATGGTGCGGCTCGAGGGTCCCGTCGTGCGGGAGCTCAATGCGGTGTTCGTGACCGACTGGTACAGCGAGTCGGGGGTGCTGCTGCCCCTGGACACGAGCCCGGTGGTTCTCGGCACAGACGACGCACTCCTGGATGCGCAGGTGCTCCCGAGCGGACCGAGCTTCGACAACGACAACAATCTGAAGCTGTTCGGCTATCTGCTGCAGAGCGGCCAGCGCAGGGTGAGCATCACGAGTCCCTACTTCGTGCCTGACGAGTCCACGCTCATGGCGATCGTCACGGCCGCCGCGCGCGGCCTCGACGTCGAGCTCTTCGTCTCGGCCATCGGCGATCAGCATCTCGTCTACCACGCACAGCGCTCCTACTACGAAGCGCTCCTACGAGCCGGCGTGAAGATCTACCTGTACCGCGCCCCGACCGTGCTGCACTCCAAGCACTTCACGATCGACGACGACGTGGCGGTGATCGGGTCGAGCAACATGGACGTGCGCTCGTTCAGCCTCAACATGGAGGTATCGGTCATGGTTCAGGGCGAGAGTTTTGTCTCGGCGATGCGCGCGATCGAGGACGACTACCGAGCCTCCAGCGATCTGCTGACACTCGAAGAGTGGATGACGCGGCGCCTCGCCGGCAAGGTCAACGACGCCCTCGCGCGGCTGACGTCGTCGTTGCAGTAGCCCAGCACTGCGCGGCCTGTGCGAGTGCGGTCGCGGGGGCGACGGTGACCCGGTCACCGCCCGCGTCTGAGACCCAATGCACGACAACTTCCGCTGACAGCGCATCCAACCGAGATCGCGCGTTGCGCGGAGCTCTGAGCCGAGAGGCGTTCGCGCGGACAGCGACATGCAGGGCAGCGGGCCGATCGAGCAGGCCGAGGTAGTGCAAGGCGCTGACGCAGGCGAGGCGGCCGCCCACTCGCCAGGCGAGTATGGCGTCAGACGGTGCGTCCCGTCGGGCGTACCAGCCCTTGCGCACCCGGATGATGCGGCCATAGTTGCACGCGATGCGAACGTGCTCGGGGTGGTGGCCCCTGTCCAGTAGCTCGGAGAGTTTTGCAATTCCTCCCAGGGCGCCGATGTCGCGTTCGAGCTTCATCTCCATTGCACCATGGTGTGCGCTCGGCCGCGCGTCGGCGGCGGGACCCGGAATTTCGGGCGACTGATGCTGAACCCTTCTGTTGTGCAGGAGAGGCGACGACGACTCCCTTATCCTGCAGAAGCAGGCCGCTGCCGCCGTTGTGCAGGAGACACGAGAGTTCCTTCGTTTTCCTGCAGAACAGAAGGCGCGGGAAGGAGTCGACCGAGTTTGCGGCTAGGCCCGGCCGTCGATTGCGGCGAGCGAGAGCTACAGCTACAGCTACGGCGCGACGCGACCGTTCTCGTTGAAGGTCGCGTGGGTCAGCGGCATGAGGTCGGCCCACAGCGCCTCCATCTGCTCCGCGGCCATCTCGATTTCACGCTGCGGGAACGAGGGAAAATGCGTTCCCTCCCGCTTCGTGCGCAGCGAGAGGAAGTTCATGAGCGATCGCGCGTTCATCGTCACGTACATCGACGAGTAGATGCTCAGCGGCAGCACGATCCTGGCGACCTCGCGGGCAATGCCGGCGTCGAGCATCCGCTGGTAGGACTCGTAGGCGGCGGTCGCCTGAGCCTTCGACTCGGAGACCGCGAGCTCGGTCTGCTCGGGGCTGCCGGGCAGGAAGTCGTAAGCGCCCGCCTTGCCGACCTGGACGAGGTTGCGGTCGGGGCCGGGCACGTAGAACACCGGGTTGAGCTCGCGGTAGCGCCCACTCTCCTCGTTGTACGAGGCGATGCGGTGACGCATGAACTCGCGGAACACGAAGATCGGCGCCTGCACGTAGAACGTCATCGAGTTGTGCTCGAACGGCGAGCCGTGGCGGTCCCGCATGAGGTAGTTGATGAGCCCCTTGCTGCGGCTCGCGTCGAGGTTCTCGTCCTGGGCAGACTCCAGCGTCTGCTCGCCCTGGGTGGACACGCGGGCGGCGAACAGCACATCCGAATCGCTCGCGCTCGAGCGCACCAGCTCGACGGTGACATCGGATCGGAACTTCACGGCGGGCTTGTCATCAGGCACGGCCTTCACGATAGCTGAGAAGCGGGATGTAACAGTTCTCAACACTCGGGCGTACCCCTCCCCGCCCGCCTATCGTGGCAACCATGAACCCTGTGGCGGTGGTGGGCGTGCTCGTGGGGCTCGTCGCGGTCGCGACCGTCATCGGCCTGGTGTGGCGTTCGCAGCAGGGACGCATCCACCACACGCGCGGAACGACCACGGTCAAGGTGGGAGACGTCCCCGGGATGCGTCGGTTCGCCCGAGGTGCGACCTTCCTGCAGTTCTCGACCGAGGTGTGCGCGCCCTGCAAGGTGACGCGCGACGTGCTCGGCGCGGTTGCGAGCGAGCACAGCAACGTGGCGCATGTCGACGTCGACCTGACGCACAGGCCCGACCTCGCCAGCCAGTTCCACATCATGCAGACGCCGACGACGCTGATCCTCGACAGCAAGGGCGTCGTGCGTGCCCGCATCGGTGGGGCTCCCCGCCGGGACGCGGTGCGCGCCGAGCTCGACCGCATCCTCATTGCCGCCTGACCCTGCCCCTCTTCCCGCCCGCCCCGGAGGCACCATGACGACCACCAAGCCCACCCTCGCCGCCAAGCCGGGACAGAAGGGCATCGACCCGCGTAGCCCCCGCTTCGGCGCCGGCATCACCGCCGTGCTCCTGCTTGTCGTGGTCGGCCTCGGGCTCGTGACGCCCTTCGGCGCGACGGTCGCCCAGCGAGCGACCGAGCCGGGCTTCATCCTCTTCGCCCTCATCTGGGCCCTGTTCGGCTGGGGCGCCTTCGCCGGCGTGCAGCGCCACCCGTATGGCGCGATCTACCGTGCACTCATTCGCCCCCGTCTCGCGCCGCCCACCGAGCTCGAGGACCCGGTACCGCCGACCTTCGCCCAGGGTGTCGGATTCGCCATCACCCTGATCGGCATCGTGCTGCACCTGGCCGGCGTGCCCTACGCCCTCGTCGTCGCTGCCGGCGCGGCGTTCGTGGCCGCCTTCCTCAACTCGGTCTTCGCCTACTGCCTCGGGTGCCAGATCTACCTCCTGCTCGTGCGCGCCGGCATCCTCGGCCGCAAGGGTGCCGCTACAGCCTGAGCCCGCCTAGTCTGGAGGCATGTCAGTCACCAGCGAAGCAACAACCCTGTGGTTCGGCGACCTTCTGAGCGGATCGGGCACCACGTCCCTGGACTCGTCGGACGCGGCCGAATTCCCCGTCACGTGGGCCGCGCGGTCCGAGGGCGTCTCCGGGCAGACCAACCCCGAAGAACTGCTCGGCGCCGCCCACTCGGCGTGCTACTCGATGGCGTTCTCCAACGCGCTGGCCAAGAACGGAACCCCTCCCGAGAGCCTGCAGGTCACGGCGGCCGTCACGTTCGAGCCGGGCACGGGCATCACCGGAAGCCACCTGCTCGTCAGCGCCAAGATCGCCGGCATCAGTGAAGACGACTTCCAGCGCCTCGCCGCCGAGGCGAAGGCCGGATGCCCGGTGTCCCAGGCCCTCGCCGGTATTCCGATCACCCTCGAAGCCAGCCTCGCCTAGTGGCAGCCGCGCGGCCCACTCCCCTGCGCGTTCTGGTGTCCGGGGCATCCGGATTCATCGGTGCGGAACTGTGTCGACAGCTCGAGGCCGACGGCCACACGGTGCTGCGGCTCGTGCGCCGCGCGCCCACCGGGCCGAACGAGTTCCGCTGGTCTCCCTCTGAGAAGACTGTGGATGCCGCGGCCATCGAATCGGCCGACGCGGTGATCAACCTCGCCGGCGCCACGACCGGCCGCATCCCGTGGACTCGCGCCTACAAGCGCGAGATCCTCTACTCGCGGGTCAACGGGACCACGACCCTCGCGGAGGCGATCCGTGCCTCGAGCAATCCGCCGACCATCTTCCTCAACGGGTCTGCGGTCGGCTACTTCGGCGACCAGCCCGGGGTGGCCCTTGACGAATCTGGCGCGAAGGGCGAGGGATTCCTCAGCGACGTCGTGCAGGCCTGGGAGAAGGCGGCACACCTCGCGCCGCCGACGACACGAGTCGTCACCTTCCGCACCGGCCTCGTCGTCGGTCGCGGCGGAGCGTTCACGCCGCTCGCCCTGCTGACCCGGGTCGGTCTGGGCGCGAGAATCGGCACGGGGCGGCAGAACTGGCCGTGGATCAGCCTCCACGACGAAGCGGCGGCCATCCGCCACCTTCTCACCTCCAGCCTGACGGGCGTTGTGAACCTTGCCGGGCCCACGCCGGCAACCTCAGTGCAGGTCACCCGCGCGCTCGCGACGGCGCTGCGCCGATGGCACCTGCTCGTGGTCCCCACCTTCGCCCTGCGCCTGCTGGGAGACGCCGGCGAGGATCTGCTCCTGACGAGCGAGAAGGTCGTTCCGGCCAAGCTTCTGGCCGATGGCTTCGTGTTCCGGGATGCGACGATCGAGAAAGCCGTGGCCGCCGAGTTCAGCGACGCCGCTCGAGTCTGATCGCCGCCCGAGTCGCCCACCGAGCCCTGCCGCGGTCACCGCTCGCGTCATACGCCAGTCCGAGGCGCAGCCACGCCTGCCATGAGTCGGGCGATGCCTCGACCTCGGCCCGATACCGCGGGAACTCCAGGTCGGCGGCCTGCGGGTCGATGCGGCCACTGGGCAGGCGCGGCAGGTCATCCACGGGAAGGCCGCCCTGCTCGCCCAGGCGACGAACCAGACGTTGGCCGCGCACGACGAAGACGATCTCCGACACCAGCGCCCACGCTCCGACGATCGGAAGGACGAGCAGCGCAATGCCGAGCGCCTTGGCGATACCGTTCTGGGACCCGATGAGCAGCAGGGCGTACTGAAAGACGAAGACCAGATACAGCCCCAGCAGCGCGGCCATGACGATCGCGCCGATTCTGGCCGTCATTCGGCGGCTGCCGCCAGGTCGATGATGCGATCGAGTCCGACGACGATGCCCTGCACGCTCGATACGGCACGCAGCGCCAGCATGATCCCCGCCTCGTAGGAGCTGGGCGACAGCGTCTCGTGACTGATGGTGAGCAACTCGCCGGTACCGCCCAGTATGACGTCCTGCTTGGCGACCACACCGTGCATCCGCAGGCTGTGAATCGGGATGCTCGACACCTGCTGGCCGCGCGCACGCTGGTCGACGTGGGGGGCCGCGACCGGCCCCAGTTCGCCCCGCGAGGCGAGCATCAATTCGGCGGTGCGCACCGCCGTGCCCGACGGGGAGTCCACCTTCGTCGCGTGGTGGGCCTCGATGATCTCCATCGAGTTGAAGTAGCGCGCCGCCGTCGCGGCGAAGGATGTCGCGAGCACCGACCCGATCGAGAAGTTCGGGACGATCACGACGCCCGACGAGGGGTTGGCATCGACCAGAGGCTGAAGCGCCGCGATCCGTTCCGACGACCAGCCCGAGGTACCGACCAAGACGCTCTGACCGCCGGCAATGGCGAACTCGACGATTCGCTGCGACACGGCGGGAACTGTCACGTCCACGACGATGTCTGCGCCGGTCATCGCGTCGAGGGCACTGGACGAGTCCAGGCGCGCCACCACCTCGAAGTCACCCGACTTCGCGATCAGATCGCTGATGAGCGTGCCCATGCGGCCCGTCGCGCCCGCGAGGGCGACCGTCGTTGTCATCCCGCAAATCTACCAACGCCGGGCACAGTGCGCGGCCTAGGTAGCATGGCTGAATGGAGCTGTGGGAGGCAGTCGGCGCCGAATGGGACCGTGCCGTCTCCGGCGATGTGACCACGGCCTTCGAAACCGCGAGCCGCCTCCTCGACTCAAGCCAGAGCCCTGACGACCGCGCAGTGCTGCTCGCCTTTCGCGCCTTCTGTGAACTGACCGGGTGCGACTACCTCGGCGGAGCCCAGACCGCCGAGGCGGCGGCTCTGGAGTCACCGACCGGCGAACTTGCGCGCTTCTACGTCGACGCCGTGCGCCTGTTGGCGGCCGGCATGGTCGATCAGGGCACGGATGCCGCAACCCTCCCCCTTAGCTTCGACGAGGTCATGGCGCGCTCCGCCGCTGTGCTCCCGTTGGGCGCTGACGCACAACTGGCCGTGCACCCGCTCATCGAGGCAGCCATGGCCACGGGGCGTTTCGTCGTGGTCGAGCAGCTCGTGAACGCCCACCCGGCGACAGGTGTGGGCTCGAGTACCCAGGTCGCCACCTGGGTACGCCTGCAGGTGATCAGGTCGCAGTTGTTCCGGGGGCAGCTGCCCGACGTCGGCGCGGGGTGCGCGGCGTTGGAGTCCGAGGGCGCGCTGGCGCGGCATCCGCAGGCTGCGATGCTCGCTAACGCACTGCTCTGCTACGCGGCCGCACAGAGCGGAGACCGGGTCGAGGTGGATGCTCGCAGCACCGAGGTACTCGCCGAAGCGCGACGCGTCGGCACGTACGTGCAGGTGGGCTCGTGCTTGCTGGTGGCGTGGTCGTTCTCCACGATCGGGCAAGTGCAGCGCGCGGCGGCGCTTCTGCTGGGCACAGCTGGCGGTGCGGGGCTGGTGCGCATCAAGACCTGGGATCGCGCTTTCGGCTACGAGCTTCTGGCGAGCGCCGCGCTGCAGCGCGGTGACCTCGCGGCAGCACGAGAGTGGGCGGGCTGGGCCGCGCCCCTCGCCCGCTACGAAGTGGCTGCGGCAGCGGTGGAGCGCACACTGAGCAAAGTCGCAGCCGCTGAGGGCGACTCGGGCGAAGCGCTGGCGCGGGCAATCAGGTCCGCTGCACACGACTCTGCAACTGGTTCGCGCATCGACGAGCTGCGATCTCGCGTTCTGGTGGCGGGCGCACTCGCGGCACGCGGCGAACACGGCGAGGCTATTGCCAACCTGGGCGAGACGGCGCGAGAGGCCGAGCGCCTCGGTGCCGACGCCGTGCGCAGGGAGGCATCCCGCGAGCTGAGGGCCCTCAGCGATCGCCGCGGCGGGTGGGAGAGCCTCACCGACCGCGAGCGCGAGATCGCGGTCCTCGCGGCGGAGGGCCACAGCAACCGCACGATCGCCAGCACCCTCTTCATCTCCGATCGCACAGTGCAGAGCCATGTCTCGCGCGCGCTGCGAGCACTGGGGGTTGACTCGCGCACGGGCATCCCGTCGCTCGTCACCACGGCCACGCGGATCGAGGCGCCCCCGCTGACCGAACGCCAGCAGCAGGTGGCCCGGCTGGTGGCGTGCGGAATGTCGAACGCGGCGATCGCTGCCGAGTTGGGCATCAGTGCGAAGACCGTGGAGAAGCACCTGTCGGGCATCTTCGAGCGGTGGGGAGTCTCGTCGCGCACGGCCATCGCGACGCGCGAGCTCGCGCGAAGCTGATCGACAAGCTCACCCGAAGGCGTCCGAGGTTCTACGCTGAACAGGTGCCCACGTATCGCGCCACCCCGGTGACGGATGCCACGGCGCACGCGCTGCTCACCGAGTACTTCAGCTACCGCGCGTCCACCTTCCCGGTGCCGTCGGGGTACCGTGCGAGCTATCCGGATCCCGCGAGATTCGTGGCCCCCGACGGCGTCTTCCTGGTGGTGCGTGAGTTCGGCGAGGCGCTCGGGTGCGGCGGCATCCGTCGTCTCGAGAATGGGCGTTTCGAGGTCAAGCACCTGTGGTTGCGGCCACTGGCCCGAGGTCGCGGTCTGGGTCGAGCGCTGCTGAACGAGCTGGAGAAGCGCGCGAAGCGCCTCGGCGCGACCGAGCTGGTGCTCGACACCAACGCGAGCCTCGAAGCTGCCGGCGAGCTCTACCGCACGAGCGGCTTCGAGAGCATCGACGCGTACAACGACAACCCGAACGCCACCGACTGGTACCGCAAGGCGCTCTAGAAGGGCTGCTCCTGCGGCAGGCCGGTGCGCAGCTCGGCGGGAAGGTGTCCGAGATCGTTGTGAGTGACGAGCACGGGCGGCTTCGCGCTGCGCACGCGGATGATCGTCAGGCCGCAGTTGGCCTGATTCAGCCCCAGCCAGCGCCACGAGGGCGCCCCGAACACCTCACGCACGAACCACGCGATCACGAAGTTGTGGGTGATGAGCAGGTCGTGGCGATCCTCCATCGCGGGCGCGAGGAACTCCGCCACCGCGTCGGCCATCTGCGCCTCGCCCGCCTCGATCTGCTCCAGGGTGACGGATCCGAAGAACGGCTCGAAGGCGTGCGGCATGTCGGGAGTCGGGCCGGACGGGATGCAGTCCATGAGCAGCGAACTCGGCGTGGATGTGAGGGCGGGCAGCCGTTCGGTCATGATGGCGGCCGTCTGTGCTGCCCGCTCCAGGGGCGAGTGCCAGGCGCGACTGAATGGAACACCCCCCAGCCGGTCGGCAATCGCTCGCGCCTGCCGCTGGCCCTTCGGCGAGAGCGGTCCGTCGGGAAGACCGTGTTCGGCATCCTGCTGTTCGCCGTGACGCACCAGATAGAGATAGTGAGCCATGTGACTGGCACCTCGTGTTTCGTGTGGCTGTGTTACGGGATCGGAACTGGCGGCACTGCCAGCCCCGAGAAGCGTGAGGCGTCGACTGTGCCGACGGCGGCGATGGACAACGGACGCTCGACGAGTTCGGCCGCAAGAGCCCGCACGTCGTCGGCTGTGACGGCGGCGAGCCGACGCAGGCTCTCGTCGAGATCGACGAACTCGCCCAGAGTGATCTCGCTGCGGCCCAGGCGCGACATGCGCGTGTCGGAGTCCTCGAGTGCCAGAGCGGATGCCCCGCTGAGCTGTCCCACGGCGCGTCGCACCTCGTCGTCACTCGCGCCGTCGACCGCGAGCCGCGCGAACTCGCCGAGCATGAGCTCGGCGACCTGCGGGGCCTTGGCGGGCGAGCATCCGGCATAGATGCCGAACAGCCCGGCGTCGGAGAAGCTCGGGGTGAAGGAGTAGACGGAGTAGGCGAGCCCGCGCTTCTCCCTGATCTCCTGGAAGAGTCGGCTGGACATTCCGCCGCCGAAAAGGGAATTCAGCACCGACAGCGTTGCTCGCCGTGGGTCTGCCGCCGAGATGCCGACGACGCCCGCGATGAGATTGGTCTGCTCGATGGGCCGGTTCACGACGACGAGGGGGCTCCCCCGCTCGATGAGGTCGTGTGTCGCATCGCGGCGCTCAACGGGGCGTGCCTCGGCCCCCAGATCCCATCCCGCTCGCTCGAGCGCAGCGACGACCCCGGCGACGAGCACGTCGTGATCGACGGCGCCGGCGGCGGTGATCACGAGATCCTGTGCGCGGTAGTTGGCCCGATAATGCTCGACGACCGCCTCGCGACTGACGGCGGTGATGGTGGCCGGGTTACCGCCGATGGGGCGACCGAGGGGATGCTCGCCGAGAACCGCCTCGAAGAAGCGCTCACTCGTGACATCGGCGGGGTCATCGTCGGCCATGGCGAGTTCCTCGAGGATCACCCCGCGCTCGGTCTCGAACTCCTGCGGGTCGATCAGCGATGACGTGAACATGTCCGCGAGCACGTCGACGGCCATTGGAAGGTCGCGGTCCTGCACCTTCGCGTAGTAGCAGGTGTACTCCTTGGCGGTCATCGCATTGTGCTCGCCACCGACCGAGTCGAACGCAACAGCGATGTCGAGCGCGCTGCGGGTCGGAGTTCCCTTGAACAGCAGATGCTCGAGGAAGTGCGTCGAGCCGAAGGTCTCCGGATGCTCGTCCCGCGAGCCCACGGCGACCCAGTAGCCGATCGTGGAGCTCCTGGCCCCCGGAACGGCTTCGCTGAGGATACGAACACCGCTCGGCAGCACCGTGCGTCGCACGAGCGAGTTGCCGGATGCGGTGAACGTCAGGTCCGCGAGTTCGAGTGGGAGAGCTACGGCGCCGTTCATCGGATCGAGCCTACGTCATCCTGGTGCAGGGATGGCCTACCCCCCGAACTGGGCACAGACATGAGGACAAACAGACTGGTCTGTCTGTCCTCATGTGCTATCTTGTCTATCGGGCACCCGAAGCCCAGCACAGCCGCTAACCCGATGGCGGTCGTGCACCACCCCGATCGTCCCCCACGATCGGGAAACCCCCGCAAGGAGTCGCGCTGTGATGGTCGTTGAGGAAGCTCCGACCACGCAGCGCGCTCCAGCGAAGGGCCGCATCCTCGAGACAGCCAACGAGCTCTTCTACGAGGACGGCATCCGCAATGTCGGCGTCGATCGCATCATCAGCGCGTCGGCCGTGACGAAGGCGACGTTCTACAAGCACTACCGCGCCAAGGACAACCTGATCGTCGAGTACATCAGCGCTCGTCACGTGACCGTTCGGGAGTCCATTGAGGCCATGATGGCCTCGGCCGAGACGCCGGAGGAGGCTCTGCACCTCTTCGTTGCCGACATCGCCGCCGAGATCGCTCGGCCTGGATTCCGCGGCTGCCCGTTCATCAATGCCGCCGCCGAGTTCCCGGATGCCGACCACCCGGTTCGCAGGATCGTCACCGACCACCGGGAATGGTACGTCGACACTCTCGCCCTGATGCTGCGCAATATGGGACATCCCGTTCCGGGCGACGCGGCCGACGAACTTCTCCTCGCGCGCGATGGCGCACTCGCCGGCGGGTACGCGGGCGACTCGGTGGCTGCGACAGCCGCTCTGGGTCGCATCACCAGTCGCGTGCTGGCCGAAGCATCCCCGGCCAAGCTCGCGTAGTGTAGCGGCGCGCGCGGGCGCTGACTAGGCCCCGGAGGTCGCCCCGGCACCTCCCCCTAGGGTGATGGGCATGATCACACTCTCCTGGCTTCTCATCGTCACAGTGCTCGCAGCCGCCCTCTCGATGTTCGACGGAATTCGTCGCGTGCGAGGCAACCGCAGCAACTCCATCCTCGCAATTGCCGAGTTGGTGTTCGCCGTGCTGATGCTCATCTCGATCTTCATCGCCTTTCCCGCGCCGCTGGGAACCTTCGTGTTCGCTGTCGCGCTCGAGGTCGTGCTGATTCTGCTGCTCGTGTTGAGGGGAACACGTGGCAGCGGCTTCACCGCGCTCACTCTGATCGCACTCATACTCAACACCGTGGTCGTGCTGATCGCGGCGGGATGGCTCTCCATTCCCGGCTTGGGCTAGCGGTCGTCGGCCGGTTCGCCCGCAGGGCTAGCCGGCCGATACCCGATCCAGGTCCGACACCTGATGGCGGGTCAACTGCACTGCCGCAGCAGCCGTGAGGTCGCGCACCTGCTCCGGGCGGCTGGCAGAGGCCACCGGTGCCACGACGTTCGGTTTCGTCAACAGCCACGCCAGGGCAATCGACGCCACGCTCGTCCCGTGCGCAGCCGCAATCGTGTCGAGAGTGGCGAGCACGCGAAGTCCACGACGGTTCAGGTAGCGGGCGACTTCCGCCCCGCGCTCCCCCTTCGCGAGGTCGGACTTCTGGCGGTACTTACCCGTGAGGAAGCCGCTGGCTAGGGCGAATCGAGGCATCACGCCCAGCCGCTGCTGGGCCGCGACATGGGCGAGATCGCCCTCGTACTCGTCGCGATGCATCAGGTTGTAGTGATTCTGCAGGGCGACCATCTGGGCGACCCCCACCTGTGCCGATGCGATTCGCGCCTCGATCAACCGGTTTCCCGTGTGATCTGAGCCGCCGAAATACCTCACGGCACCCGCCCGAATCAGCTCATCGACCGCAAGCAGGGTCTCCTCGAACTCGACCGTCTCGTCATCGATGTGCAGGTACAGCAGGTCGATGCGATCTGTTCCCAACCGCTGAAGGGACGCGTGCACGGCCCTCGTGAGCACCCGCGCGCGAAGGCCCGGGTTGTCGGCGCTCTTACCCACCTTGGTGGCGATGACGACATCGGAGCGGTTGCGCCGGGAGCGCATCCAGTTGCCGATCATCGTCTCGCTGCGACCTGCGGCATAAGAATCAGCGGTGTCGATGAAGTTGCCGCCCTGCCCGGTGTAGGTGTCAAGGATGGCGTTGGTCGTCGCATCGTCGGCGGTCCAGCCGAAGACGTTGCCGCTGATGGCCAGGGGGAAGACTGTCAGGTCCGACTCACCGACTCGTCTCAGTCGGGGCGCGGACTGCCCGACTACTGCCGAGGTCTCACCTGTCGTGGGAACCGTGTCTGGCGTGGGCACCGTGTCTGGCGTGGGCACTGTCTGTCCTCGGAGCGCTGTGCTCGTATCCAACTGAATCATTCTCGCCTCCCCAAGGCATCTTCAGACTACGTCGCACGAGCGCGCGAGTCGGTCAGAAATGCCCAATCGTTACGAGGTCGTTTCCTCGTCCGGCACATGCGGGACGGCCCGAGTGGGCAAAGGGCGCCCTATGCGCGAATGAGGCGCTGAGTCATCCCGGCAGCTGACGGCGATACTGGGGAACCCGCTGGCGGGCACGGGCCCGCACCTTCGACAGAACCACCACGGCGACGACCACGGCGAAGATCACGACCATGGCGACCCAGAGGTACCACGCGGTGTCCAACCAGTCGGTGAAGGCCTTCATGAAGTGGTCGAAGGGTGTGGTCACTCGCTCACCCTAGGAGTGCAATCGCTTGCCTCCTTACCCCCAAAGTGGGGGCAGACAGGAGTTGCCGAGAATGACTCAGGCCCACCCCGTTTCCGGGGCGGGCCTGAGTGATGGATCGCTAGCGACTAGCCTTCGGCAGGTGCCTCGGGCCCGTCGGACGCGGCAACCGAGCTGTCGGTGTCCGCGGCATCCGCGCTGTCGTCGACCGGGGCCAGCGAGAGCTTTCCACGGTCATCGATCTTCGTGATCTCGACCTGGATCTTCTGGCCCACGGAGAGCACGTCCTCGACGTTCTCGACGCGCTTTCCACCGGCGAGCTTGCGCACCTCGCTGATGTGCAGCAGGCCGTCCTTACCCGGGGTGAGCGAGACGAACGCGCCGAACGTGGCCAGCTTGACGACGGTTCCAAGGAACCGCTCGCCGACCTCCGGGTTGAGCGGGTTCGCGATCGCGTTGACCGCCGCGCGGGCCGCCTCGGCCGAGGGACCATCGACAGCACCGATGTACACGGTGCCGTCATCCTCGATCGAGATGTCGGCGCCAGTGTCATCCTGGATCTGGTTGATCGTCTTACCCTTCGGGCCGATCAGCTCACCGATCTTGTCGACCGGGATCTGCACGCTGATGACGCGGGGCGCCGTGGGCGCCATCTCGTCGGGCGAGTCGATCGCGGCGTTGATAACGGCGAGGATCGCGGTGCGAGCCTCCTTGGCCTGCTTGAGAGCACCGTCGAGCACGCTCGAGGGCAGACCCGCGAGCTTCGTGTCGAGCTGGATGGCCGTGACGAACTCACTGGTACCGGCGACCTTGAAGTCCATGTCGCCGAGCGCGTCCTCCGCACCGAGGATGTCGGTGAGGGCCGCGTAGCGCGTGACCCCGTCGACCTCGTCGGAGATGAGACCCATCGCGATGCCGGCGACCGGAGCGCGCAGCGGCACACCGGCATTGAGCAGCGAGAGGGTCGAGGCGCAGACCGAACCCATCGACGTGGAACCGTTGGAGCCGAGAGCCTCGGACACCTGGCGGATCGCGTAGGGGAACTCCTCGCGGGGCGGCAGCACCGGCACGAGGGCGCGCTCGGCGAGGAAGCCGTGCCCGATCTCGCGACGCTTCGGGCTACCGACACGGCCGGTCTCACCGGTCGAGTAGGGCGGGAAGTTGTAGTGGTGCAGGTAGCGCTTCTTCGTGACGGGGTTCAGCGAGTCGATCTGCTGCTCCATCTTGAGCATGTTCAGCGTGGTGACACCCAGGATCTGGGTCTCGCCGCGCTGGAAGATCGCGGAACCGTGCACGCGCGGGATGACCTGCACCTCGGCGTCCAGGGCGCGGATATCCGCGAGCCCACGACCATCGATACGGATGCCCTCGGTCAGCACGCGAGCGCGCATGACCTTCTTGGACACCGACTTGTACGCGGCACTGACCTCGGACGCGGCCGAGGCGGGCAGACGCTCGCCCTCGATCTCGCCAGCGATGTGGCCCTTGACGCGGTCCTTCAGTGCGTCGTCGGCGTCCTGACGCTCCTGCTTGTCGGCGATCTGGTAGACGTGCTTCAGATCGTCGTACGCGAGACCGGCGACGACGTCGTAGGTCTC
>Ga0102832_1000438_pt1 | contig 71552 bp, 70 predicted proteins | sample EBPBio282013_DNA_FD_88942 | JGI IMG/M metagenome (GOLD analysis project Ga0102832, IMG submission 88942) | Wastewater treatment Type I Accumulibacter community from EBPR Bioreactor in Madison, WI, USA - Reactor 2_5/28/2013_ DNA (Illumina Assembly) | ecosystem: Engineered > Bioreactor > EBPR >...
CAGACCCCGGTCGAAACCGCTTCGAGACCACGCGGCCCCGCTCAACCTAGCCCCGCCGCCGTATTGGGCCGGATCCAAACGCCCTCCCCCGCGGCGGGGATGGCTATGATTGTGCGGGAGGATTCAGTGCGGAGGATAAGTTTTGGCGTAAAAGTGATAAGCTATTGATTTCGTTGGGATCGGCCACGCCAATTCCGAGTGTTCACGCCCGTCGATCCCCATAACTCGGTGTCATCCCGGGCGGCGAAGCCGACCCGGGACCCAGGGGTTGCAAGAGCGCCGCGCTTCGTAACCCCCTGGGTCCCGGCGCTCCGCGCTGCGCGCTGCGGCCGGGATGACACGTTTCTCTTCGCTGGACACTTACGACCGTTCCCAAGCGGCTCTCAGCAGCGCCTGCACGGTGTCATCAACCGCGTTGGCCGCGCTGAGAACCAGCTTGGCCTTGAGGCGCTCGGACCAGCCTTCGTTGCGGGGTTCGGCGAGACCAGGGGAGGCGTCCGGCGTCAGGGCGAGACCGAGCACGACGCCGCCGTTCTTGAGCGGCTTGGCGGCCGCGAACTGGCTCTTTCGTGACCATGCGGTGTAGCCCTTGCGCTGGCCGGTCACCACATCCGGCAGATCGGCGATGGCCGCTTCCAAGGCGGTGAGGATGGCGGTCGAGGCCGGGTTGCTCCACAGCGCCGCGCGCAGGCCGGCGGCGTCGTCCCAGCCCATTTCGGCCGGAAAGGCGACGCCGAAAATGGTCGCCGCGCGGTTCTGGCCGATCCCGTAGGTCGCCTTCAGCCAGTCGTTTCGCGCCTTCGGGCGGGTTTCCGGGCATTCGCGCCGCACGAGCTCAACCCATTGCTCCAGGGTCTTGCCCGTCTCTCGCTCCAGATTGGCGCGGACGGAGGCGAACCATTTCTGCTGCTGCTCGGTGAGCCCCTGAGGCTTGCTGTCCATGGTTTGCGCGCCCCTTCGCGTTTGCTACGACCGGTGCGCCACAGGGAGACGGTCATGAGCCTCGACGGACGCTACGACACGGACAACATCTTCGCCAAGATCATCCGGGGCGAGATCCCCAGCGTGAAGGTGTTCGAGGACGACAAGGTCATGGCCTTCATGGACGTCTTTCCGCAGTCGCGCGGCCACGCCTTGGTGATCTCCAAGGTCAGCCAGGCGCGCAACCTGCTGGAGGTCGAGCCCGACGTGCTGGCCGACCTGATCGCCGCGACCCAGAAACTGGCCCAGGCGACGGTGACGGCGCTGAAGCCCGACGGCGTGGTCGTCACCCAGTTCAACGGCGCGCCGGCGGGGCAGACGATCTTTCACCTGCACTTCCACGTCATCCCCCGCTACGACGGCGAGGCCTTGGGTCGTCACGGGGAGGGCGGTATGGCTAAGGTCGAAGACTTGAAGGCCCTGGCCGAGGCGATCAGCGCAGCGCTCTAGCGGGTTTTCGAGCGAGGAGGGCCGTATCGCGTTAACCTCGTCTTGCAAGGCAGCGCTTTAGTAGTCGGCCGTAAAGCGCCGATGCGGCGCGCGGTCATGGAACCTGTTCTTGCGTCGTTTGATCTACGCCAGCCGCTACACCGGCGAAGCTGCCTTGAGCGACGCGCTGCGCCACATCGTCGGCAAGTCGATCCACAACAATCGCATTGTCGATGTCACCGGCTTTCTGCTGGCCGGGGATGGGGCGTTTCTTCAATGGCTAGAGGGACCGGCCGCCAGCGTCGCCGAAACCTTCGAGCGGATTGGCAAAGATCCGCGTCATGGCGATCTGACGATCCTGTCTGACGGCGACGCGCCGACGCGGCAATTCCGGGATTGGAACATGGGCCAGCGCCAGCTAGGCGCGGAGGACCGGGGGATGCTCGCCGAGGCCGGTCTGGCCGGGTTCAGTCCCGCCACTATGGATGCGATGACCGCCGAACGGCTTCTGATCCTGGCCGGTGGACGGCACGCGCGCTGAACCGGCGCGAAGGTCGGCTCCAAGAAAAAGGCCCGGATCGCTCCGGGCCTTTCGCCTTGAGGGGCGGTCGCTGACCTACTCGGCCAGCGCCGGTTCAGTCTCGTCGGTCTTGCCGGCCTTGGGATCGGCGGTGCTGTCGATCTCGAAGTCGATCTTGCTGTCCTTGAGCACGACCTTGACGTGGCCGCCGCGCACCAGGCGTCCGAACAGGATGTCGTCGGCCAGGGGCTTCTTGATGTGCTCCTGGATGACCCGGGCCAGCGGACGGGCGCCGTAGAGCTCGTCGAAACCGTTCTTGGCCAGCCAGTCGGCGGCGTCGTCGGACAGTTCGATCGTGATGTTGCGGTCAGCCAGTTGGGCCTCCAGCTGCATGACGAACTTCTGCACGACCTGGCGGATGATGTCCGAGGTCAGAGGCTTGAAGGCCACGACCGCGTCCAGGCGGTTGCGGAACTCCGGCGTGAACAGGCGCTTGAGGGCGGCCTCTTCTTCGCCTTCGACCTTGGAGCGGCCAAAGCCGATCGAGTTGCGCTGGGCGTCCGAGGCCCCCGCATTGGTGGTCATGATCAGGACCACGTTGCGGAAGTCGACCTTCTTGCCGTTGCTGTCGGTCAGGGTACCGTTGTCCATCACCTGCAGCAGGATGTTGTAGACATCCCCGTGCGCCTTCTCGATTTCGTCGAGCAGGACGACGGCGTGCGGGTGCTGGTCGACCGCGTCGGTCAGCTGACCGCCCTGGTCGAAGCCGACATAGCCGGGAGGGGCGCCGATCAGGCGGCTCACGGTGTGGCGCTCCATGTATTCCGACATGTCGAAGCGCAGCATCTCGATGCCCAGGGTCTGGGCCAGCTGCTTGGCGGCTTCGGTCTTGCCGACACCCGTCGGACCGCTGAACAGGTACGAGCCGATCGGCTTGTTCGGTTCACGCAGGCCGGCGCGGGCCAGCTTCATGGCGGCGGCGAGCTGGCTCAGCGCCTCGTCCTGGCCGAACACGGCGCGCTTGAGGTCGCTTTCCAGCTCCTTCAACGCTTCGGTGTCCGACTTGCTGACCGACTTGGGCGGAATACGGGCGATCTTGGCGACGACGCTTTCGATCTCCTTGACGCCAATGGTCTTCTTGCGGCGGCTTTCCGGCAGCAGCATCTGCGAAGCCCCGGCCTCGTCGATCACGTCGATCGCCTTGTCCGGCAGCTTGCGGTCGGTGATGTACTTGGCCGACAGCTCGACGGCGACCTTGAGCGCGTCGTTCGTGTACTTCAGCTTGTGGAAGTCCTCGTAGTAGGTTTTCAGACCTTTGAGGATCTTGATGGTGTCTTCCACCGTCGGCTCGTTCACGTCGATCTTCTGAAAGCGACGGACCAGGGCCCGATCCTTCTCGAAGTGCTGGCGGAACTCCTTGTAGGTGGTCGAGCCCATGCAGCGCAGCGTGCCCGAGGCCAGGGCGGGCTTCAGCAGGTTGCTGGCGTCCATCGCCCCGCCGCTGGTCGCGCCGGCGCCGATGACGGTGTGGATCTCGTCGATGAAGAGCACCGCGTTCGGGTGGTTCTCCAGCTCCTTGACGACCTGCTTGAGGCGTTCCTCGAAGTCGCCGCGATAGCGGGTGCCGGCCAGCAGCGCGCCCATGTCGAGCGAGTAGATGGTGGCGCCTTCCAGGACCTCGGGGACCTGGTGGGTGACGATCTTGCGGGCCAGGCCCTCGGCGATGGCGGTCTTGCCGACGCCCGGGTCGCCCACCAGCAGCGGGTTGTTCTTGGTGCGACGACACAGGATCTGGATCGCGCGTTCCACTTCGTTCGCGCGGCCGATCAGCGGGTCGACCTTGCCCTGGCGGGCCTTCTCGTTGAGGTCGACGCAATAGGCTTCAAGCGCCTCGCCGCCGGTCTTGGCGCTCGACTTCTCGCCGTCCTCCTCGGTGGCGTTGGAGCCCGAGCTGGCGCCCTTGACGGCCTTGGGCTCAGAGGCGCCGGCCTTCTTGGCGATGCCGTGGGCGATGAAGTTGACCGCGTCGTACCGCGTCATGTCCTGCTCCTGCAGGAAGTAGGCGGCGTGGCTTTCGCGTTCGGAGAAGATGGCGACCAGAACATTGGCGCCGGTCACTTCCTCCCGGCCCGACGACTGGACGTGGATCACCGCGCGCTGGATCACGCGCTGGAAACCGGCGGTGGGCTTGGCGTCCTCGTCATCGTCGACGACCAGCGAGGTCAGTTCGACATCGAGATAGTTCGACAGGCTCTTCTTCAGCGCGGCGAGGTCGACATCGCACGCCCGCATTACGCCGGCGGCGTCCTCGTCATCGGTGAGGGAAAGCAGAAGATGCTCCAGCGTCGCGTACTCGTGCTTACGCTGGTTGGCGTACGCAACGGCGCGGTGCAGGGACTCTTCCAGTGGGCGCGAAAAAGAGGGCAACGGGGGAGGCTCCTCAGTCCTTTTCCATGGTGCACTGCAGGGGGTGCTGATGGCGTCGCGCCGAGTCGATGACTTGGGCGACCTTGGTTTCTGCGACTTCGTATGTGTAGACACCGCAGACACCGACGCCGTTCTGGTGAACGTGCAGCATGATGCGAGTAGCGTCTTCACGCGACTTGTTAAAGAACCGCTCGAGCACGTAGACGACAAACTCCATAGGAGTGTAGTCGTCATTGAGAATTAGAACTCGATAGAGCGAAGGCTTCTGTGTCTTCGGCTTCACTTCCGTGACGACCGACGACCCGACGCCGTTACCTTGCCCGCCTTGCTTCCGCTCGGCCATCGACTTGTTCTCTCCCGGCGGGCAAATCACCCGCCTGCCATGGATTAGATATGGAAACGCGGCGGCTTTGGAAGAGGCCGAAGCGCCGCTGCGCCGCTTTAGCACAGAGGCGCCTCGGTTTTCGGCTTCACGTTTGGGAGAGCGAAGGCCGCGCGCGAACGGTTCCAACGATGAAGGGCCCAGATGGTGGCCGAGGTCCCGTCATGCAAGTGGCGCCGTCTTCACCGTCCCTTCAACGCGCGGCCGGTGACGACGGCGGCGGCGCCGAACTTGCCGCGCAGGGCGTCGATGGCGGTTTCGCTCTTCAGGGCGCGGCGCTCCTCGTCCGCGAACATGTCCGCGCCGGCGGTGTCGGCGTCGACGAACTCGGTCAGGCCCGCGCCGATCAGACGATAGGCCAGGCCCCGGGGCTCGGCGGCCAGCAGCTCGCGGGCGACCTGGAACAGGGTGCGCGCGGTCTGGGTGGGCACGGCCAGGGTGCGCCGGCGGGTGTGAATCTTGAAGTCGGGGGTGCGTAGCTTCAGCGTCGCCACGCGTCCGGCCACGCCTTCCTTGCGGGCCTGCTTGGCGACCTTCTCACAGAGGGGCCAGAGCTCGTCCTCGAGGTCCTCGCGCTTGTGCAGGTCGTCGTTGAAGGTGGTCTCGGCGCTGATCGTCTTGCGGGCCTGGTCGGGGTCGACGATGCGGCTGTCCTGGCCGTGCGCCAGGCGGTGCAGCCGCATCCCGCCTGAGCCCAGGCGATTGGCTAGCAGCTTCAGGTCGGCGGCGGCGATGTCGCCCACGGTGCGCAGGCCGATCTCGGCCAGGGAGGCGACGGTGGCCGGGCCCACGCCCGGCAGGATGTTGACCGGTTTGTCGGCCAGGAAGGCTTGCGCCTCGGCGGCGCCGATCGCCGAGAAGCCGCGAGGCTTGTCCAGTTCCGAGGCGATCTTGGCGAGGAACTTGTTCGGCGCGAGGCCCACCGAGACCGTCAGGCCGATGTCGCGCTCGATCTCGGCCTGTAGCCGGGCCAGCATCTGGGCGGGCGTCGCGCCGTGCAGGCGTTCGGTGCCCGTCAGGTCGATCCAGGCCTCGTCCAAGCTGAGCGGCTGGATCAGCGGCGTCAGCTTGTCGAGCTTCTCGTGGATGCGCCGGCTCTCTTCCTTGTACTTGGCGAAGTTGGGCTTGATGACGACGGCGTCGGGGCACAGCTTCAGAGCCTTGAACATCGGCATCGCCGACTTGGCCCCGCTCATCCGGGCGATGTAGCAGGCGGTGGTGACCACCCCGCGCTTGCCGCCGCCGATGATCACGGGCAGGTCCCGCAGCGACGGATCGTCGCGCTTCTCTACCGAGGCGTAGAAGGCGTCGCAGTCCATGTGCGCGATCGAGAGAGACCCCAGCTCCTCGTGAAACACCGTGCGCGGCGAGGCGCAGGATGGGCAGCGCGCGGCCTTGGCCTCGCCCGTCCATCCGCAGTCGCGGCACAGGGACTTCATGCCGGCGCCTAGGCTTCGGGCGGCCAGAGCCAGACGGCGCCGCGCACGCCGGAGCTGTCGCCGTGGTGGGCCTTGCGGACCGGGGTCTCGAAGACGTCGGAGAACACGTGCGGCGCGATCGCGGCCGGCAGGCGCTCATACAGGGCGTCCACATTCGACATGCCGCCGCCCAGGACGATCACGTCCGGATCGATCAGGTCGCAGACCACGGCCAGGGACCGGGCCAGGCGGTCGACATAGCGATCCAGCGCCGCCGAGGCGGCGGCGTCGCCCGTGCCGACGGCGTCCATCGCCGCCTGTCCCGTGGCGAAGCCTGCGTCGCGGGCGAAGGCGGGGCCGGCGATCCAGGTCTCCAGGCAGCCCTTTCGGCCGCACCAGCAGTCCGGCCCCGGATACTCCTCAGGCTTGGGCCAGGGCAGGGGCGAGTGGCCCCATTCGCCGCCGATCCCGTTGTGGCCCTCGATGATCTTGCCGTCGACCACGACACCGCCCCCGCAGCCGGTGCCGAGGATGGCGGCGAAGACCACGCGGGCGTCCTGACCCGCGCCGTCGGCCGCCTCAGACAAGGCCAGGCAGTTGGCGTCGTTAGCCAGGCGCACGGGTCGGGCGAGCCGCGTTTCCAGGTCTTCGCCGAACGGGCGGCCGTTCAGATAGGTGCTGTTGGCGTTGCGGATCAGGCCCGTACGGGGCGAGATCGAACCGGGGATGCCAAGGCCCAAGCGCGCGCAACTGCCGCCGGCCATCGATTCGGCGTCGGCGACCAGGCCGGCCACGACGTCCAGGGCGTCGTCGTAGTTCCCCGGATTGGGTTTGCGCACACGCGCCACGAAGTCGCCGGCCGCGTTCAGTGCGGCGACCTCGATCTTCGTGCCGCCGAAATCGACCCCGAAACGGATCATGTAAACAGACGCTCCTCGATGGCGATCTTCAACTGCGGCCATTCGTCGATGCGGACGTGGCGGTCGGGCGCCGAGGGGGCGAACGGGCGCAAGCGTTCGTCGCTGACCATCTGGAAGCGGCCGACCTGGGGGGCCTTTTCCGCCACCGATTCCAGCTGCGGCAAAAGGTCGTCGATGAACACGACGGGCCCGAGGGTGCGCGAGGCCAGCTCTGCGGCCGGCGGCCCCTTGGGACCGCTGTTGATCACGAGGGGATAGTCGAAGCCATGGGTTTTCAGCCACTTGGCGCGTGCGATGCGGCCGTGTTCGGGCGCGTTGGTGAGAATCACGACCTGGGCGCGGGTCGACAGGTCGGCCAGGGCGTCGGCTGCCCCGTGCGCTGGATCCAGATCATCGGCGCCGTCTCGGAAGAAATCGTCGAACAGGGCCTTGCCTGCGATGATGTCCAAGTGTTGGCCTTCGCCGGGGCGATAGATGTTCTGGAACAGGGCGAAACGATCGACGCGCAGTTCGAAGCCGTGGCGGGCGACGAACGCGCCAAATCCGCGCATGAACTGCGCCAGGACTTCGTCGACATCGACGATGACCAGGGGCGCGGCCGGGGAGATGGCGCAAGTCTGGAGGTCGGAGGATCGCGGTTCCATGAGCTCTGGTCGTTGGGTCTTAACGCGATTAGCGCGGGCTTAAGGATATCCGTGCGATCAGGTTCTGGAAGACGGCGCGAATCCCTAGGCGTCGCCACGTGACCGCATGGTCGGGGTAAGGATGACGAAGAAGGTCCTCATCGTGGAGGATAACGAGCTGAACATGAAGCTCTTTCATGATCTGCTCGAAGCCCAGGGTTACGAGACCCTGCAGACCCGCGAGGGTCTGTCGGCGCTGTCTATTGCCCGCGACAACAAGCCAGACCTGATTCTGATGGACATCCAGCTGCCTGAGATTTCGGGCCTGGAGGTCACTAAGTGGCTGAAGGAAGACGACGAGCTGGCCCACATTCCGGTGGTGGCGGTGACCGCCTTCGCCATGAAGGGCGATGAGGAGCGCATCCGCGAGGGCGGTTGTGAGGCCTATATCTCCAAGCCGATCTCGGTCGTGCACTTCCTGGACACCATCAAGCGCCTGCTGGAAAGGCAGCCTGCATGAGCGCCCGGATCCTCGTCGTCGACGACATCGAGGCCAATGTCCGTCTGCTCGAGGCCAAGCTGACGGCCGAGTACTATGAGGTTTCCACGGCGCTGGATGGCCCGACCGCCCTGGCCATGGCGGCGCGGGACTTGCCCGACATCATCCTGCTGGACGTGATGATGCCCGGCATGGACGGCTTCACTGTCTGCCGCAAACTCAAGGACGATCCGGCCACCCGCCATATTCCGGTGGTGCTGATCACCGCGCTCGACGGGCGCGCCGACCGTATCCAGGGCCTGGAGTCGGGCGCCTCGGACTTCCTGACCAAGCCGATCGACGACGTCATGCTGTTCGCCCGGGTGCGCAGCCTGACCCGGTTCAAGCTGGTCATCGACGAGCTGCGCCAGCGCGAGGCCTCGGGCCGGCGCATGGGTGTGATCGCGGGCGCCGCCGCGCGTCTGGACGGCGTGGGCGGTCGGGTGCTGATCGTCGACGACAACGAACGCCAGGCGCAACGCATCGCCGCCGAGCTGGGCGTCGAGCATCGGCCGGTGGTCGAAAGCGACCCGGAAAAGGCCAAGATCAGCGCGGGCGGTCCGGTCGACCTCGTGATCGTCAACGCCGTGGCCAAGGGCTTCGACGGCCTGCGCTTCACCGCCTCGCTGCGGTCGGAGGAGCGGACCCGCCAGCTTCCCGTGCTGGCCATGGTGGACCCGGACGATCGGGGGCGGATGGTCAAGGCGCTGGAAATCGGCGTGAATGACATCCTGTCACGCCCGATCGATCCCCAGGAGCTGTCGGCGCGGGTGAAGACCCAGATCCAGCGCAAGCGCTATACCGACTACCTGCGCAACAACCTGGACCATTCGCTGGAACTGGCGGTGACCGACCAGCTGACGGGCCTGCACAATCGTCGCTACATGACCGGCCAGCTGGACTCGCTGGTCAAGCGCGCCTCCCTGGGGGGCGACCCGGTCTCGGCGCTGCTGATCGACATCGATTTCTTCAAGAAGATCAACGACACCTTCGGCCACGACATCGGCGACGAAGTGCTGCGCGAGTTCGCCCTGCGTCTGGCTTCCAACGTCCGCGCCATCGATCTGCCCTGCCGCTTCGGCGGCGAGGAGTTCGTGGTGATCATGCCTGACACGGCCCTGGCCGACGCCCTGCGGATCGCCGAGCGCATCCGGATGCACGTCGCCGGCTCGCCGTTCAAGGTGGCGCACGGCAAGGAAATGCTGAACGTCACCATCTCGATCGGCGTCTCGGCGACGGCGGGCGAGGGCGACACGCCCGAGGCCCTGCTCAAGCGCGCCGACGAAGGGGTGTACCAGGCCAAGGCTTCGGGCCGGAACGCCGTGGTCGGCAAGGCCGCCTGAGCGGCCGGCGCTTACCCTTTTTTTGCGCCGCAAACCCGTAGAACCTTGCGTCCTCGTAGGCTTCGCGCGAAATCGCTGGCTATGAAGAAGATGCTTACCTGCGGCGTGATCGCCGCCGCCGTCTCCGTCGGCTTCGCGGCTCAGGCCCAGTCGGCCAAGCCCGCGCCGAAGCTGGTGGTCGTCATCTCGATCGACCAGTTCAGCGCCAATCTCTACGCCCAGCACCGGGCCGAGTTCACCGGCGGGCTGAAGCAGTTGAGCGGCGGGATCGTCTACCCGAACGGCTATCAGTCGCATGCCTTCACCGAGACATGTCCGGGCCACTCGACGCTGCTGACGGGCAAGCATCCCAACAAGACCGGCATCAGCGCCAACGACTGGTACGACAAGACCACGGGCAAGACGGTCTACTGCCTGGCCGATCCGAGCGTGACACTGGCCGACGACCCCAAGGGGCGGGCGGTCTCGCCGGCCAACATGGTGGCGACCACCTATGGCGACTGGCTGAAGGCCGTGTCGCCCAAGAGCCGCGTGTTCGGCGTTTCGGGCAAGGATCGCGGCGCGATCACCATGTCGGGCCACGTCGCGGACGGGCAGTTCTGGTACCAGCCCGGCTTTGGCTTCACCACCTATGTCCGTCCGGGGCAGACGGCCGAAGAGCGCCTGAAGCCTGTCGCGGCGTTCAACGCCAAGCTGGCGGCGGATCTCAAGAGGCAGCCGTTCGTCTGGGACTACGCCCGCAGCCCGCTGGATGCGGTGTCCGGCGGCGGTTCGGCCAAGCGGTGCAAGGGGCTGGAGGCCGACTACGAGACGGGCGGGCGCAAATGGCGCGCGGCGCTGCCGATCTCGGCGGCGACGAACGAGGCCGACAAGCGCCGCGACCTCTATGCAAGTCCGTATACGGATCAAGTGACTCTGGAGCTGGCGACCGCCCTTCGCGAGGCTTATGGCCTGGGCGACGGCCCCCAGATCGACGTCCTGACCATCAGCCTCTCGGCGACCGACTTCATCGGTCACCGCTATGGCACGCGCGGGCCGGAGATGTGCGACCAGATCGCCCGCCTCGACGACCGCCTGGGCGTCTTCCTCAAGAGCCTGGAGAAGGTGAAGGGCGGCGTGCTGGTCGCGCTCAGCGCCGATCACGGCGGCGCGGACATGGCTGAGCGTCTCCATGACGAGGGCTATGAGTACGAGCGCGTGATCGGCAAGCCCTGGATCGCCAAGCTGAACGCCCAGGTCCGCGCCCAGTTGGGTCTCTCGTGGGATCCGCTGAACGCCGAGGGCGGCCTCGACCAGATCTATGTTGTCGGGCCCGACCGCAAGGCGGTGTCCGATGTCGAGCGCGCGCGCATTACCGCCGCCGCCCTGCCTCTGATTAACAGCGATCCTGCCGTCGCGGGCGCGTTTGACTCCAATGCCATCTTCACACTCGCCCCCGCACCGGCTGACGCCTCTCCCGAGGAGCTGTCACTGGCCGAACGCCTGCGTCGCAGCGCCTATCCAGGCCGGGTCGGCGACATCCTGGTGGCCTTCCGCCCCGACCGCGTGCCGGCGACCGCCGGGCCGACCTATGTGTCGACCCACGGCAGCCCCTGGGACTACGACCGCCGCGTGCCGATCCTGTTCTGGTGGAAGGGCGCGACCCCGCACGAACGCGTGCTGCCGCTCGACACTGTCGACATCGCCCCGACGCTGGCGGCGGCCACGGGCGTCAAACCGCCGGCTGACATCGACGGCAAGTGCCGGGCGCTGGTCTACGGGCAGGGGTGCTAAACGCTCAAGGCTCCAGCGTCTTCGAAAGAGGGCGCTGGGGTCGGGTTTCCGGCAAAACAAAACGCCCGGCTATCGCTAGCCGGGCGTTTCGATGTCGTAGCGCTGAAAGCGATCTTACTTGATCTTGCCTTCGCGGAATTCGACGTGCTTGCGGATGACCGGGTCGTACTTCTTCAGCACCATCTTCTCGGTCTTGGTGCGGGCGTTCTTCTTGGTGACGTAGAAGAAGCCGGTATCCGCCGTCGAGTTCAGGCGGATCTTGATGGAAGCCGGTTTGGCCATGGTCGAATCCCTGCGGTGGTCGCGCAGGTTCCCGCGCGTTGGAAATGAGAGGCGCGGAACATACTCATCGGCGGCTTAAAGTCAATTGCCGGCGGGGCACCGCTGGTAAGGAAAGTCCGCCGAGCGCTCCTGACCGTTCACCGAGCCCTCGATGCGGGCCACCAGCGTGTCCTTGTCGGCCAATCTGTAGAGAATCCTCTGAGGGAAATCGTTCTTGGGGTTCTCGAAGGTCACGGCGTTGACGTCGAGGTCCTTCACGGCGAACGCGGTCTCGGCCTGACCGGACGGAATCACCACGTAGCGAAGAGTCCCGTCTTCGCCTGGGACGATGCGCATGAATTCGTACTCGCGCAGCTTGCCGTCGCGCACGCTGCGGCTCATGCCGATCATCGCGCCGCCGGCCGGCGCCAGCCACTGTTCCTCGATCTTCGTGCCGTTGGGGCGGACCAGCGTCCAGCAGCCGCCCAGAAAGCCCAGCTTGTTGATCTGGTCGGGCGCGGCGACCATGCTGAGAGCCATGAGGGCGGCGATCATGCGAACCTCCGATCAGCGCACCCGCCGCTAGAGGTGGGTCAGGTGACGCTTGCCGTTCAGGAAGCGCATGAACGGCGCGGGCCGTCCAGTCTCGGCCAGTCGCTGGCCGATCTCATGGACGACGAAGCGGGTGATGTTGGGCAAGTCCAGGGCCATGGCTTCCTGGAAGTCGACCCAGGCGATCTCGTCCAACTCGCCGCAGTCGGGCCGGCGGTCCAGGGACAGCAGCGACTCGGCCGAGGCCATGAAGAACCGCGCGTCGAACCGGCGGGGGCGATAGGGCGGGGTGATCGCCCGGGCCACGAAGCTCAGCGGCGACAGGTCGGGCAGGGCGCCTTGGGCCAGGAACGGCCGCCAGGGGCCGGCGCCGGGCCGCTCGGGCGCGGGCTTGGCCAGCAGGAGCCCGGTCTCCTCGAAGGTCTCGCGCACCGCCGCCAGCGCCAGGGCGCGGGCCAGGCGCGCGGGCTTGGGATGGCGCGGCTCCAGCTCAAGGCGCGTCGCGACCTCGGTATCGAGCTCGGTGGCGCTAGGGGCGTCGTAGTCGGTGCGATCCACCCGTCCGCCGGGGAACACCCACTTGTCGGGCATGAAGGCGTGGCCCCGGTTGCGGCGCCCCATCAGCAGGCGCGGCTGGGGGCCGTCGGTGCGGACGATGATCAGGGTGGCCGCATGGCGCGGCTTGATCGCCACGCCGGTCTCGCGCGTCGCGCCGTCGTTGATGGTGTCGAATTTGGCGTCGATCGGCGGCAGGTTCATGCGCCTCACGTTAGACCCATCCGCGCCGCTGCATAGACCGACGTAGCGTCAAGACAGCTTGAGCTTGACCCCTCGTGGCGACGCGCCCCAAGCTCGCGCCGCTTTCGCTGGAGGGGTGATCATGATCGGACGGATTTCGACACTGGCGCTGGTCGCCGGCCTGGCCATGGGCGCGCCGGCGATGGCCGCGCCGTCCGCCGCCAAGGTCCAGGCGGCCGCCAAGGCGGTCCAGCCCAAGGTCGTCGCCTGGCGGCGCGACATCCATGAGAACCCCGAACTGGGCAACCAGGAGGTCCGTACCGCCGCCCTGATCGCCAAGGAGCTTCGGGCGCTGGGCATCGAGGTGCGCGAGAACGTCGGCAAGACGGGCGTCGTGGGGGTCTTGAAGGGCGGCAAGCCCGGCAAGGTCGTGGCCCTGCGCGCCGACATGGACGCCCTGCCGGTCGAGGAGAAGACCGGCCTGCCGTTCGCCTCCAAGGTCAAGGCCACCTGGGAAGGTCGAACGGTGCCGGTGATGCACGCCTGCGGGCATGACACCCACGTCGCCATGCTGCTGGGCGCCGCCACCGTGCTGGCCGGCATGAAGCAGGACATCAAGGGCACCGTGGTCTTCCTGTTCCAGCCGGCTGAAGAGGGCCCGCAGGCTGGCGAAGAGGGCGGCGCCAAGCTGATGATCCGCGACGGCGCGCTGGACAATCCCAAGGTCGACGCGGTGTTTGGCCTGCACATCGGCCCCGGCGACGCCCACGAACTGAACTACCGGCCCGAGGGCTTCTACGCCTCGTCTGACCGCATCACGATCACGGTCAAGGGGCGCCAGACCCATGGCGCCCGGCCCTGGGCGGGCGTCGACATGGCCAGCGTCGCCGCCGACATCATCCAAGCCACCAACCAGATCGCCGCGCGCCAGGTCGACGTCGGCGCCTCGCCGTCGGTGCTGACCATCGCCACCATCAATATGGGCTTCCGCCAGAACATCATCCCCGAGGACCTGAAGATGGAGGGGACCATGCGGACCTTCTCCAAGGCCCGCCGCGAGGACCTGATCGCCCGGATGCAGAAGTCGGTGGCCGCGATCGGCGACCGCTATGGCGCCAAGGCCGAGGCGGTGTTCACCCAGCCCTATCCAGTCACGTACAATGACCCGGCCCTGTCGAAGTGGGTGAAGGCGACGCTTGAAAAGGCCTCGCCCGGCAAGGTCGACGACAACGCCGCCCTGGTCACCGGCGCCGAGGACTTCTCGATGTACGCCGAGAAGGTCCCAGGCGTGTTCATCCAACTGGGCGGCCGAAAGGCCGACGTACCGGCCGCGACGGCCCCGGCCAACCACTCGCCCTATTTCGACGTCGACGAGTCGGTGTTCGAGACGGGTGTGAAGGCCGAGGTGCTGATGGCGCTGGATTATCTGGAGAAGAAGTAGGGCGCTGCCGAAGTTCCTCCCCCGCTATGCGGGGGAGGTGGCCCAGAGGGCCGGAGGGGGCTAACGCGGCCGATATCTAGCTCGCCCCCTCAGTCGCTCCGCGACAGCTCCCCCGCATAGCGGGGGAGCATCTATCGAGCGCTCCGCGCCTCAAACCACGGCGTGATCCGTCGCAGGGCCTCCTCGACCTCGGCCGTCGAGACCGCGAAGCTGAAGCGGATGAAGTGCTTGCCCTCGACAGGGTCGAAGTCGACGCCGGGCGCGGTGGCGACGCCGGTGTCCTTCAAGAGCTGCTCGCAGAAGGTCAGCGAGTCGCCGGTCAGGTGTGCGATGTTGGCCCAGATGTAGAACGCGCCGTCGGGCGGGGCGATTTCCTTCAGGCCCAGGGCGGGCAGGGCCTCCAGCATCAGCTGGCGATTGGCGCGATAGACGGCGATATGGCCTTCCAGCTCGTCGATGCAATCCATGGCCGCCAAGCCTGCGTGCTGGGCCAGGGAAGGCGCGGTCAGGAACAGGTTGCCGACATAGGCTCGCGCGCGGTCCAGGTCCTCGCCGGACGGCGTCAGCAGCCAGCCCAGGCGCCAGCCCGCCATGCTGAAGTACTTGCTGAAGCTGTTGACGATCAGGGCGTCGGGCGCGAACTCCAGCATCGACGGCGTGCGGCCGGTGTAGCTGAGGCCGTGATAGATCTCGTCGCTGATGATCCGGATACCGCGCTCGCGGCAGACCTTGGCGATGGCTTCCAGTTCAGCGGGCTCGATGATCGTCCCGGTCGGGTTGGCGGGGCTGGCCACGATGACGCCGGCGGGGGCGGGGTCGAGCTCGGCCAGATGCCTGGCGGTAAGCTGGAACCGGTCTTCCGGCGCGCAGGCGATCTCCACAGGTTCAAGGTGCAACGCCTTCAGGGTGTTGCGATAGGCGACATAGCCGGGGCGGGCCAGGGCGATGCGATCGCCCGGCTTGAACACGCTCGATAGCGCCAGCACCAGCGCCGGCGAGGCGCCGCAGGTCAGGATGATCCGCTCCGGCTCGACGGTGACGCCGTAAAGCGTGTGATAGCGCTGGGCGATCTTCTCGCGCAGCAGCGGGCTCTCCCAGTAGCCCATGGCTTCCTGGTCGAGAATCTCGTGAGCCTTGGCCAGCGCCTTGCTCGGCGCGCCTGTCGAGGGCTGACCGAACTCCATGTGGATGATCGAGCGGCCCGCCATCTTCAGCTGGTGGGCCAGGCGGCTGATGGCGATGGCGTGGAAGGGTTCGATCTCGGCGCGCATGGCGACTGCATAGCTAGGTTTGACGCGGCGCGCATCCCGCATGAGAAGAGGACATGCTCGCCCTTATTCTCGCCGCCGCCCTTATCCAGACCCCCTTGCCGCTGAACATCGGCGGCCGCGTCGCGCCCGCGCCGGGCGGCGCCCACGACTTCGGCTGGCCCGGGGTCTATTTCGAAGGCCGCTTCATCGGTCCATCCGTCGAGATCGCGGTCGATACCGGCGAAGAGCATGTGGCCGTCAGTATCGACGGTGTCCGCAAGGCCGAGCTGACCAAGTCGGGCCAGATCCGCCTGAAGCTGGACCGCTTGGGGCCGGGCGAACACGTCGTGCGGCTGGACAAACTGACCGAGAGCCAGTCGGGATCGTCGCGTTTCCAGGGCTTCTTCGTCGGCGAAGGCGGCAAGGCGCTACCGGCGCTGGCCCGGCCACGCCGGATCGAGTTCATCGGCGACTCGCATACGGTGGGTTACGGCGTGCGCTCGGCCAGCCGTGACTGTACGCAGCGCCAGGTCCACGACCTGACCGACACCAGCCTGGCGTTCGGGCCGATCCTGGCCCGGCGGCTGGACGCCGACTACCGCATCGAGGCCTTCTCTGGACGCGGCGTCGTGCGGAACTACAACGGCCTGGCGCCGGGCGAGCCGTTGCCGGTCCTGTTGCCGCGCCTGATCCCCGGCCAGGACCAGCCGCGCGTCGCCGCCGATGACGGCTGGAGCCCCGACCTGCTGGTGATCGGCCTGGGGACCAACGACTTCTCGACGCCGCTCAAGCCTGAAGAGCCCTGGGCCGACGAGGCCGCGCTGCGCAAGGACTACCGTGAGCGCTACGTGGCCTTCATCGAGGGGCTGAAGCTCAGCCGGCCGAAGGCCCGGGTGTTCCTGATCGCCGGCGACACCTTCGCCGAAGACGTCGCTGAAGTCGCCGACCGCACCGGGGCCAAGGCCGTGCGGATCACGGGCATGGACCGCAGCGCCTGCCACGGGCATCCGTCGGTGGCGGACCAGACCATGATGGCCGACCGGCTCGAAGCGGCGATCAAATCCTCTCCCTAGCGGGGGAGGTGTCGGCTCGAAGAGACGACGGAGGGGGAAGTACTCCTGACCTTGCCTCTTCCCCCTCCGGCGCTTCGCGCCACCTCCCCCGCTAGGGGGAGGATTTCCGTTGTCGCTCTACCGCCGCTTCCCCCGCCGTACGCCCTTGGGCAAGCCGCCGCGCGGCTTCACCGCCGCCTGGCGACGCGCCCCAAGCCGAGGCCGAGGCATCTTGGGGTCGGGCGGCAGCGGGTCGCTGAGCATTTCGAACAGCAGACCGCCCGTGACAGGCGTGGCCTCGACCAGCTTGACCTCGACGCCCATCCCCAACGACCAGCGCTTGCCGGTTCGCTCGCCGACCAGGGCGTGCATCTTGTCGTCGTGGACGAAGAACTCCGCGCCCAGGCTGGAGACGGGCACGAGGCCGTCCGCGCCGGTGTCGGCCAGCTTGATGAACAGGCCAAAGCGGGTGACGCCGGTGATCCGGCCCTCGAAGGTCGCGCCCACGCGGTCGGCCAGGAAGGCGGCGATGTAGCGGTCGGTGGCGTCGCGCTCAGCGGCCATGGCTCGGCGCTCGGCATGGGTGATGACCTCGGCCGTGTCCTTGATCTGGGCGATGTCCTGGTCGGTCAGGCCATCGGTCCCGAGACCCAAGGCCCGGATGAGCCCCCGGTGGACGATCAGGTCGGCGTAACGGCGGATCGGGCTGGTGAAGTGGGCGTACTTGGCCAGGTTCAGGCCGAAGTGGCCGATATTGTCGGCGCTGTAGTGGGCCTGCATCTGGGTGCGCAGGACCACCTCGTTGATGATCGCCGCATTGGGGCTCTCACGCGTTTCGTCCAACAGCTTGTTGAACCGCGCAGTCTGCGGGGCCTCGCCCTTGCTCCAGCGGATGTCCAGAGTCTGCAGGAAGTCGGCGAGGTTCTGGACCTTTTCCAGGCTGGGCGTGTCGTGAACCCGGTAGATCAGGGGCGAGCGCTTGGCCTCAAGGCTTTCGGCGGCGCAGACATTGGCCTGCACCATCATCTCCTCGATCAGCTTGTGGGCTTCGAGCGAGGCGCGCTTGGTGATCGAGGTGATTTCGCCGTCGCGGATGATGATCCGGCGCTCGTCGCTCTCGATGGCCAGCGGCGAGCGGGCGTCGCGGCCGATCTTCATCGTCCGGTAGGCGTCCCACAGCGGTTTGAGGATCGGCTCCAGCAGCGGACCGGCCTTGTCGTCGGGTTGGCCGTCGATCGCGGCCTGGGCCTGCTCATAGGAGAGCTTGGCGGCCGAGCGCATCAGGCCGCGCACGAACCTGTGGCCCTTCTTGCGGCCCGACTTGTCGAAGACCATCCGAACGGCCAGCGTGGCGCGGTTCTCGCTCTCACGCAGCGAGCACAGACCATTCGACAGGGTCTCGGGCAGCATCGGCTCCACCCGGTCGGGGAAGTAGACGCTGTTGCCCTTCTCGCGCGCGTCGCGGTCCAGGGCCGAGCCGGGGCGCACATAGGCGGCGACATCGGCGATGGCCACCCAGACGACGAAGCCGCCCTTGTTGGTCTCATCGTCGTCGGGGTGGGCGTAGACGGCGTCGTCGTGGTCGCGGGCGTCCACCGGGTCGATGGTCACGAACGGCAGGTCGCGCAGGTCTTCGCGGCCAGCCAGAGTCGGCTCCACGGCGGTCTTGGCCTCGGCCTCGGCGGCCTCGGAGAAGCCGGTCGGGATGCCGTGGCTATGGATGGCGATCAGCGAGGCGGCGCGCGGGTCGTTTTCGGTCCCGACCACCTCCAGCACCTTGCCGGGCTTGGGGCCATAGCGGCCGCCGTGCGTGCCGACCTGGGCCAGGACGAGGTCGCCGTCCTTAAAGTCGTGGGCCACGCTGGGATCGAGAACCAGGCTTTCCTTGGACTTGCGGTCCACCGGCTCGACGCGGACCTCGCGGCGGTGCTTGCGGATCACGCCCAGGATCTTGTGGGCGCTCTGGCCCAGCTTCTTGATCAGCTTGGCCTCGAACTCGCCGGTCTCCAGACGCTCGAAGCGGACCAGGAGGCGGTCGCCCAGGCCCGGCGCGCCGGCGGCGGCCTCGCCCTTGCCGGGCGCCAGGCGCACGTTGGGCACGTCGTCGTCGGACTTGGTGAGCTTCACATAGAGCTCGCCGTCGCCGTCGCGCTCGACCACGTCGGCCACGCCGACGGGGGGCAGGGAGCCCGCTTCCGCAAAGCCTTTGCGGCCCCGCTTGGCCAGGGCGCCTTGGGCTTCAAGCTCGCGGATCATCTCGCGCAGGGCCCGGCGGTCGGCGCCCTTGAGGCCAAAGTGCCGGGCGATGTCGGCCTTGCCGGTCTCGCCCGCGTCGCGCAGGAACGCCAGCAGCGTCTCGCGATCCGGCAGGCCGGCGGGCGGCTTGGGCTTGAACGTCTTGGTCGGGCGAAGTTTGGCCATGTCCTGCCTTAACGCGTTCGGCGGACTTAGGGAAACGCGGGGTGGGGTAGGCCGCCCATGAGCCGACCTCCCCGGCGAATGCCGGGGCCCAGATCGAGCCCATAAGCGTGTCCGCCTTCATGCACGCCAGCTGGCGCGAGCCCCCAAATCTCTCAAGCTGAATCTGGGCCCCGGCATTCGCCGGGGAGATCGGAAGAAGAGAGCGTCTAGAGCGTGAGGCCGAAAGTGGGAACAGGTTTCGGCCATTCTCACGCTCTAAGTATTTGATTTAGAGCCTTTAGCCTGAAACCGATTCCGACTTCAGGCCAAAGGCTCTAGTATAAATCCTCGATCGACTTCGGCGCCTGCGGCTCGGCGGGCTTGGTCTCGGCGACCGGGGCCTCCGCAACTGGCGGAGCTTCGACCACCGGGGCCGGCGGGACCTCCTGCTCGACGGTCTTGACCTCGACGGCCTTGGGCTTGGGCGTCTCGACCGGCGGCGGCTCGTAAGCGAGGGCGGGGGCGGCGTCCTTGATGGGCGTGCCCGAGACCTCGGCCAGCGGGGCTTGGGTGGTCACAGCGCCGCCGCGATCAAGTTTTATCGCGTTGGTCAGGCCCATGGCGAAGCCGCCGATGCAGCACAGCACCAGGGCCACAAGCACCACTTGCAGCGGCAGGGGACGTTCCAAGGTGGTCATGGGCGAAGTCTACTCCCGTCCCTTAGCCCTGAACAGACGTCAGCCCTCGTCGTCCCAAGGCGCGGGGCTGTCGTCGGACGTAGCGGCGGCCTTGGCCTTCGGCGCGGCCTTCTTGGCCGCCGGCTTCTTGGCGGCGGGCTTCTTCGCCGCCGTCTTCTTAGCCGGCGCGTCGCTTTCCGCCTTGGCCTTGGACTTCGAAGCCGCCGCCTTCTTAGCGGGCTTCTTAGCCCCGCCCTTGGCCGCGCGTTCGGCGATCAGGGCCAGCGCCTCTTCCAGGGTGATGGCCGCCGGGTCCTTGCCCTTGGGCACGTTGGCGTTGGTGTCGCCGTGCTTGATGTAGGGACCAAAGCGGCCCGACAGCACGCGGATCGGCTTGCCGTCCTCGGGGTGATTGCCCAGCTCGGCCAGAGCGGCCGCAGCCGCGCGCTGCGGACGTCCGCCGCCGGCGCGCTTGTCGGCCAGGATGGCTACGGCGCGGTTCAGGCCCACGTCGAACACCTCGTCGGCGTTCTCCAGATTGGCGTAGGTGCCGTCATGCAGCACGAAGGGGCCAAAGCGGCCCAAGCCCGCCGTGATGACCTTGCCGTCGTCCGGGTGCTTGCCCACCTCGCGCGGCAGCGAGAGCAGGCGCAGGGCCTTCTCGAGATCCATGGCCGAGGCGATCCAGCCCTTGGGCAGGGATGAGCGCTTGGGCTTGTCGCCGCTGCCCTCAGCGGCCAGCTCTTCGACATAGGGACCAAAGCGGCCGTTCTTCAGCCAGACCGCCAGACCCGTGGCCGGGTTGAGACCCAGCTGCTTGTCGGCGCTCTCGGCGTCGCCGTCGCCCTCGGACACGCCCAACTGGCGGGTGTAGCGGCACTCCGGATAGTTCGAGCAGCCGATGAAGGCCCCGAACTTGCCGGTCTTCAGCGAGAGCTGACCCGAGCCGCAGGTCGGGCACAGGCGCGGGTTCGAGCCATCGCCCTTGTCGGGGAAGATGTGCGGGCCCAGCGCCTCGTTCAGGGCGTCCAGGACGTTGGTGGTGCGCAGCTCGGCGATCTCGCCGACGGCGGCGTGGAAGTCCTTCCAGAACTCGCGAAGGAATTCCTTCCAGTCCAGCTTGCCGTCCGAGACGAGGTCGAGCTTCTCCTCCAGCGCCGCCGTGAAGTCGTACTCGACATAGCGCTTGAAGAACTGCTCCAGGAACGCGGTGACCAGGCGGCCCTTGTCCTCGGGGATGAAGCGCTGCTTCTCCATGCGGACATATTCGCGGTCGCGCAGCACACCCAGCACCGAGGCGTAGGTCGACGGACGGCCGATGCCCAGCTCTTCCATCTTCTTGACGAGGCTGGCTTCGGAGTAGCGCGGCGGCGGTTCGGTGAAGTGCTGGTCGGCGCGGCTTTGGATGACCTTGGCCGCCGCGCCCTCGGTGATGGCGGGCAGGCGGGCGCTGTCCTCGTCGCCCTCATCATCGCGGCCTTCTTCATAGACAGCCAGATAGCCGGGGAACTGCACCACCTGGCCGGTGGCGCGCAGGCCGGTCTGGCCGTCGGCGCTGGTCAGGTCGACGGTCGTGCGCTCGATGCGGGCGCTTTCCATCTGCGAGGCGATGGTCCGCTTCCAGATCAGCTCGTAGAGGCGCCCCAGCTCCGGCTCCAGGCGCAGCGAACCCGGGTTGCGGCCCATGGCGGTCGGGCGGATGGCTTCGTGGGCCTCCTGGGCGTTCTTGGCCTTGGACTTGTACATCCGCGGCGAGTCCGGGACGTATTCCTTGCCATAGACCGCGCCGATCACGTCGCGGGCCTCGAAAATGGCTTCGGGCGCCATCGAGACGCCGTCGGTCCGCATATAGGTGATCAGACCCACCGTCTCGCCGCCGATGTCGACGCCCTCGTACAGCTTCTGGGCGGCCTGCATCGTGCGCTGGGCAGAGAAGCCCAGCTTGCGGGCCGCTTCCTGCTGCAGGGTCGAGGTGGTGAAGGGCGGGGCGGGCGAGCGCTTGCCGGGCTTTTTCTCGACGGCCTCGACCTTGAAGACGGCGGCCTCGACGGCGGCCTTGGCGGCCAGGGCCGAGGCTTCGTTGCCCAGGTCGAACTTGGTGAGCTTCTTGCCCTCGTGCTTGACCAGACGCGCCAGGAACGGGTCCGACCCGGCTGAGACGTCGGCGTCGACGGTCCAGTATTCCTGGGTCTTGAAGCGCTCGATCTCCAGCTCGCGATCGACGACCAGGCGCAGGGCTACCGACTGAACGCGGCCGGCCGAGCGGCTGCCCGGCAGCTTGCGCCACAGCACCGGCGAGAGCGTAAAGCCGACCAGATAGTCGAGCGCGCGGCGGGCCAGATAGGCCTCGACCAGCTCCATGTCGAGATCGCGGGGCGCCCGCATGGCCTCGGTCACGGCCGTCTTGGTGATGGCGTTGAATGTGACCCGCTGGACGGTCTTGTCCTTCAGCGCCTTCTTCTTGTTGAGCACTTCCAGGACGTGCCAGCTGATCGCCTCGCCTTCGCGATCCGGGTCGGTGGCCAGGATCAGGCGGTCGGCCTTTTTGAGCGCGTCGACGATGTCGCTGACGCGCTTGGAGGCCTTGGCGTCGACCTCCCAGCTCATGGCGAAGTCGTTGTCCGGCTCGACCGAGCCGTCCTTGGACGGTAGGTCGCGGATGTGGCCGTAGGAAGCGAGAACCGTGTAGTCGGACCCGAGGTACTTATTGATGGTCTTGGCCTTGGCCGGGCTCTCGACGACGACGACGTTCATTCTGACTCTTGTTCAGGAAAAAGAGATCGCCCTGCAGGCGAGCGGCGCGAAAGTGGGGGCTTCACTAGGGGTCTGTCAACGAAGGACCCTGAAAACAGTCAGGCTTCGATGTCGGGTAGCCGCTTGTTAAGCCCCTTGCGCGACACTGGCATGGCAAGTTCCACCTGTGCTGACCCCGATGGACCTGACCGTCAACCGGATCGCCACCGAGGCCTATGTCTCGCCGATCCGCCCGATCAAACCCGTGACCTCCAACGCCGAGCGCGCGGAAATCGCCGACCGGCTGAAAGAAGCCGTACGCGCCGCGCCGGCTGCGGGGACGGGGTTGTTGGTGGATCTGAGCGTTTAGAGCGGTCGACCGCGCAGGGCTTCGCAAGACGCGGGCCCTTCTCCTTCTTTAGAGAAACCCAGTGCCCGGACTTCGCGATGAAGGAACGGCGGTAGGGACCATTCGCTATGAACCCGCAAGGTGTATCCGCCGCTGGGACCGCCCCCCTCGGTTCTGACGCAGGTCAGTCCAGGAGCTAGGGACGTGGTGTTCGCCTGAGCCTCGAACTCGCCAACCGTAAACCGCAGGCCTAGCGCGCCAATCGTACCCAGGAAGTAGCCGAAGGCGACAGGGATCAGCGCTGCGGCAAGGACAATTCGCTTGGCAACGGAGGAAAGGCGCATGGCGCTGAGCGAAAGCACCAAGAGGACATAGGCCCCATAGGCGATGGCCAGCACGACGATGTTCGCGGTCAGGGAGACGAACCGCACGCCGAACGCCGCCGACAGGATCACCAGTCCAATTCCGGCGCTCAGAAGCCACATCATGGCCCTGCGACGCTCTGTTGAGAGGCGGTCTCTTGCAGCGAGATGCAGCCCCACGGCCACGACGGGCGCGCCGAGCAACAAAACCCAGGCCAGGATCGCGGGGCTCATGCTGAATGCTCCTTGGTTGCTACCTTGAATTGATTGTTACGTTTGGCAAGCTCGACCATTCGCCCCTTTCCTGACGCGGAAGCGTGGTGGCTTCGCCGCCTGAGCCAACACAGGGGCTCGTGGCTTGGCGAGCTGGATGACGCACTGGAGGCGACGCGGGGGTAAGGGCTTGGCGGTGGTCGCTAGCGTCTGCGCGCATCTCGCCGCCTTGACCCTGCTCTTGAGGGTTCAGCCGTCGCCGCCAACCCCTTCTGGGACTCCGCCCGTGGTCGTATCGCTGGTCGAGCCACCACCGCCTCCGCCTCCGCCGCCACCGCCCGCGCCGCATGACGCACCCAAGTCGCCGGTGAAGGCGCCTCATAAGCCGCCGTCGCCGGAAAAACCCAAGGACACCGCCCGCGCCGCGCCGCGCTCGCCGCTGCGGGTGACCAAGGCGCCGGTCCCCAAGGACGTGATCCCGCTGCCGGCCAGCCCGAAGCCGGCGCCGTCGCGTGTGATGGGCCTGGGCGAGGCCGAGCTGATGGGCGCGGCGACCGCCGGCTCGGGGGCTGGCGGCGGCGGAGGCGGGGCGGGCTGTGATATGGTCCGGCTGCTGCAGGAGGGTCTGCGCAAGAACCCGCGCGCCCGGGCCGCGCTGATGCGGGCCCACGCCGCCACTGTTGGCGCCGGCCGCGCGCCGCTGGTCTGGAACGGCGACTGGCTTCGCACCGACGGCGAGGAAGGCGACGGCCTATCGGGTTTACGCGAGATGATCATGCTGGAGGTCGCCTTCGCGCCCGCCGCCTGTCGCGCCGAGCCGATGCGAGGGCTGGTGCTGATCTCGCTGAACGACGGCCCCGGCGCCGCGCGCTTCGCCCTGGGCGGCGGCCACTGGCGGTGGTCGGACCTGCTGTTCGCCAAGAGCGCCCGGCGTTAGGGGCGGGTCTTCCGCAGCACGTAGAGCCCGCCCGGGATCGCGGCGTCGGCCTGACGCCGCAGCGGCGTCTGGCGATGCTGGATCACCTCCAGCCCGACGCCGGCGCCAGCCGCGCGGACATAGTCGTCGCCGTGCGCGTAGCGCGCCGAGGGCAGCAGTCGCCACCCCGTCTCGCCCTGCTCGACACTGAAGGCCAGAAGGCCCTCGTCGCTGAGCGCCTCGGCCGATGCGGCCAGGATATCGCGCAGGTCGCCGAGATAGCTGAACACGTCGGCGGCGACGATCAGGTCGAAGCGGTCAGACGTCTCGCGCAGGAAGGCGACGGCCTCGGCGTGGACCAGCGCTTCATAGTCGCCGCGCTCGGCCGCCTTGGCCAGCATGGCCGTGGAAAGGTCGACACCGGTCAGGCGCGTGACGCCGGCCCGGAAGGGCGGACCTGCCAGGCCCGTGCCGCAGCCAAGATCCAGCATGTGCTCGAACCGGCGCTCGGCGACGCCGACCATCTCGGCCAGGATCGCCGGAGCCTGGTATTCAAGATTATCCACCAGTTGGTGGTCGAAACGCTCGGCGAAGGCGTCGAACAGCGCCTCGACATAGGCGGGCGGGGCGCGGTCGATCTCGGGATCGGTCAGAACCCGCAGCTCGTGGGCCTTGATCGCGTCGTCCGGCGAGCGGGCCTCCAGCCATCGGCCCAGCTTGCGCGCGGCGTCCAGGCGCTCAAAGGCCACCAGGGCGGAAAAGCCTTCGCGCGCCACAGTGTCGAGATCCTCGGCCACCGGCCCGGCGATCCGGCCATAGAGCGCCAGGGCGCTGTCGGCGTCGGCGCCATCCAGCGCGGCGTAGGCGGCCGAGCGGGCCCAGGTCAGGCGCGCGCCGTCGTTGAAGCCATCCCGGCTTTCCATCGCCGCGAAGGTCTGGGCCGCCTGCGCGAATTCGCCCGTCATGTAGAAGCACTGCGCCAGGCACAGGGCGCGGACAGGGGCGGCGTCCGGCTCCGCAGCGGCGGCCTTGAGGGGCGCCACGGCCTCTGTGAAGCGTCGTAGCCCCATCAGGGTCAGGCCCAGGCCAAACAGCGCCTCGCCCTCGTGCGGCAGGACCGCCAGTACGGCGCGAAAGCCGGTCTCGGCCTCGTCCAGCCGTCCCTCGCCATGGGCTTGCACCGCCTCGTCGAAGGTCCGTTGCAGGGTTGCGGCGTCCACGACTCTCTCCGGTGCGTCTGACGCCAGCCTATCAGCCCAAGCCCCGAGCGAAAGGTTAGACCCTCGCGACCAATCCGCCGTCCAGAAGCTCGGCGCGACCGGCAAGGCTCAGCTCCACCAGCGCCGCCATCACCGCCGAGGCCGGGGCGGCGGCGGCGCGGACAAGGTCGTTCCGCGACACCGGCGTGGGCGAGAGCAGGGCGGCGACGCGTTCGCGCAGGGCGTCGTGGTCGATGTCCATGTCGGGCAGGGGCTCGTAGCGGTGGTCGTGCTCGCGCAGATGCGTCTGGCCCGACAGCGAGCGCAGCACGTCCTCGGCGCCTTCGCACAGGATCGCGCCCTGGCGGATCAGGTCGTTCGTGCCCTTCGAACGCGGGTCCAGCGGCGAGCCCGGCACGGCGAAGACGTCACGGCCCTGTTCGGCGGCCAGGCGCGCGGTGATCAGCGAGCCCGACTTCAGCTCGGCCTCGACGACGATCACGCCTAGCGACAGGCCCGAGATGATCCGGTTGCGGCGTGGAAAGTCCTTGGCCTGGGCGCGGCGGTCGGGCGCGCTTTCCGAGACGACGCAGCCTTCGGCGGCGAGGCGGGCGTGCAGCCTGTCGTGCTCGGGCGGATAGATGTCGCCGACCCCGCCGCCCAGCACCGCCACCGCGCCGGTGGCCAGCGAGCCTTCGTGGGCGGCGCCGTCGATGCCGCGCGCCATGCCCGACACAATGACATGGCCGGCGGTTCCCAGATCCGTGGCCAACTGGCGCGCGAAGCGCTGGCCGGCGGCCGAGGCGATGCGGGCGCCGACAATGGCGAGGCTGGGTTGGGAGAGCAGTTCGGCCCGTCCCAGCGCCCACAGCACGGGCGGCGGCGGGTCCAGTGCCGCCAGCCGGGGCGGGAAGTCAGGCTCGCAGCCGCAGATCAGGCGCGCGCCCAGCGTCTCGCCGGCCTCGAGCTCCTGCTCGATCGCCTCGCGCGGCGGCAGGGACAACGGCACGGCGCGGCCGCCCTTGCGCGAGAGATCGGGCAGGGCGGACAGGGCCCGCTCGGGCGTGCCGTAGCGGGTGATCAGGTGGTCGAAGGCGACGGGGCCGACCGTCTCGGTGCGCGCCAGGCGCAGCCAGGCGAAGCGCTGGATGTCCGAGAGCCGGCCGGGCGTCACGGCGCGTCGGGCGCGGGCGGAGCATCCTCCGCCGGCTTCTTTTTGCCGATCTTGGGCTCTTCGCCCTTGAGCAGGCGCGCGATGTTCTCGCGGTGACGGATAAAGATCAGCACGGCCATGAACAGGCACAGGCCCAGCATCGGATAGGGCTGGTCGAAGGCCAGGGCGAAGGGGGCGGCCAGCACGGCGGCGGTGAGGGCGGCCAGCGAGCTGATGCGGAACAGGAAGGCCATGGCTAGCCAGGTCGCCCCGGCGGCGATCCCCACCGGCCAGGCCGCGCTCAGCAGCACGCCGTAGAAGGTGGCCACGCCCTTGCCGCCCTTGAACTTCAGCCAGACGGGGAACAGGTGACCCAGGAACGCCGAGCCGCCGGCCAGGGCGATCACCGCCGGATTGCCGTTGGTCAGGTACCGCGCCAGCAGCACGGCAACCACGCCCTTGCCCGCATCGCCCAGCAGGGTGATGGCCGCCAGGTCCTTGCGGCCCGAGCGCAGCACATTGGTCGCGCCGATATTGCCCGACCCGATCTGGCGGATGTCACCGGCCCCGCCGAGGCGCGTGGCGATCAGCCCGAACGGGATGGATCCCAGCAGATAGCCGCCGACGATGGCGATCCCGAGGGTGAGATAGGCGATGGCGGCGAGATCTTGCACGGTTCGACCCTAAGGCGAGTTGCGCGCGAATTCAACCGCTGCGCAAGCGAAAGTTGTGAGATAGGTTTAGTGCAGAGTCGTGATGTGGGCCATACTTGCCCCCTCCGCGCTGCGCGCTCCTCCCCCGGAGGGGGAAGAAGGTAGCGCGAGACCTTCCGCCCCCTTTGGGGGCGGACGACCGCGAAGCGGTCAGGTGGGGGCAAGCGTGAGAGCTACCCCTCCGCCCGATGCACCACCCGGCCGTCGACCACCGTCATCAGCACCTGCCCCTGCAGCCGCCGTCCGTCGAACGGCGAGTTCTTCGACTTCGACAGCAGGCGGGCCGCGTCGACGATGAGCGGCGCGTCGATGTCGCAGAGCACAAGGTCGGCCGGCGCGCCGGGCGCGAGGCGGCCGCCGCGCAGCCCCAGCAGCTGGGCTGGGGCCAGGGTGACAGCGCGGATCAGGTCGAGCAGCGGCAGGCGCTCCTCGTGGTATAGCGACAGCAGGGCCGGCAGCAGGGTTTCCAGGCCCACGGCGCCGGGCGCGGCTTCGTCGAACGGCAGGCGCTTGTCCTCGGCCGGGGCTGGGCTATGCGAGGAGACGACGATGTCGATCAGGCCCGAGGCCAGGGCCTCGATCAGGGCCTGACGGTCGTCTTCGCCGCGCAGGGGCGGGTTCAGCTTGGCGAAGGTGCGGTAGTCGCCGATGTCCAGCTCGTTGAAAGACAGGTGGTTGATCGACACCGAGGCGTTGATCCGCAGGCCCTTACCCTTGGCGCGGGCCAGGGTTTCCAGCGCCTGGGCCGAGCTGATCTGGTCGACCAGCAGCTTGCCGCCGGTGGCTTCCAGGAGGGCGACGTCGCGCTCCAGCATGATCCGCTCAGCCATCGGCGAGATCGAGGGCAGGCCCATGCGGCCGGCGAATTCGCCGCCGATCGCCGCGCCGCCCCGGCCCAGCCACGGGTCCATCGGCCGGTGGGCCAGAAGGGTGTCGAAGCCCTTGGCGTAGGTCAGGACGCGCTGCATGACCTTGCTGTCGACGATCGGCTTGCCCGCGTCGGTGACATAGACGCAGCCGGCCTCGCGCATAAGGCCGATCTCGGCCATCTGCTCGCCCAGGAGGCCCTTGGTCGCCGCGCCGGCCACCAGGATGCGGGCGCTGTCGACGTCGCGGGCGCGGCGCAGGATAAAGTCGACCATGCTGGGGTCGTCGATCGCCGGGGCCGTGTCGGGCTGGACCACGAACGAGGTGACGCCGCCGGCCGCAGCGGCCTTGGCGGCGCTGGCCAGGGTTTCCTTGGTCTCGGCGCCGGGCTCGCCGGTGCGGACGCGGAGGTCGATCAAGCCAGGGGCCAGAAGCGCACCGCCGCAGTCCACGACCCGCACGGCCTTGCTGAGCTTGCCGAACTCGCGGCCCTTGGCCACGTCGGTGATGACGCCTTCGGAAACGATGACGCCGCCGGGGCCGTCATAGCTGCTTTCGGGATCGACCAGGCGGGCGTTGACGAAGGCGAGGGGCTGGGGGGCGTTCATTGGGCCGCCTCCAGAGCGTGGCTGCTCGCCACGCTCCAATGTTTAGATTGGAGCCTGTTCATCGGTTCATGCTGTTCCATCATGAGCCGACAGGCTCCAAGCGGGCCGCGAGGCTGGTGAGCACCGCCATTCGGGCGGCGACGCCCATCTCGACCTGGTCCTGGATCAGGCTGACGGCCGGATCGTCGGCGACGTCGGAGTCGATCTCGACGCCCCGATTCATGGGGCCGGGGTGCATGACCCTGACGCCGGGCGCGGCGCGGGAAAGCTTTTCGCGATCAAGGCCGTAGAAGCGGAAGTACTCGCGGGTCGAGGGCACGAAGGCGCCCTGCATTCGCTCCAGCTGCAGGCGCAGCATCATCACGACGTCGGCCCCGGCCAGGCCCGACTTCATGTCATGGTGGACGGCGACGCCCCAGCGCTCGGCCTGGGCCGGCATCAGGGTGGGCGGTCCCACCAGGCGCACGCTGGCGCCCAGGGTGTGCAGCAGGGCGACGTTCGAGCGGGCCACGCGGCTGTGCAGCACGTCGCCGCAGATCGCCACGGTCAGGCCCGACACGCGACCGAAGGCGCGGCGGATCGACAGGGCGTCGAGCAGCGCCTGTGTCGGGTGCTCGTGCTGGCCGTCGCCGGCGTTGACCACGTGGCCGCTGACCTTCTGGCTGAGCAGGCTGGCCGCGCCGGACGAGGCGTGGCGCACGACCAGCAGGTCGGGCCTCATGGCGTTCAGGGTGACGGCCGTGTCGATCAGGGTTTCGCCCTTGGCGACCGAAGAGGTCTTGGGGTTCATGTTGACGACGTCGGCGCCGAGACGCTTGCCCGCCAGCTCGAACGAACTCTGGGTGCGGGTGCTGTTCTCGAAGAACAGGTTCATCAGCGTCCGACCCTTGAGGATATCGAGGGTCTTGGACGTCTGCCGGTTCAAGGCGACGAAGGCGTCGGCCAGATCCAGCAGATCGGCCGCCTGGGGGGCGTTCAGATCGCCTGCGGACAGGAAATGACGCTTGGGAAAGGCGAAGACGCGGGCGCGGATCGTGTCGATCGCGGCGCGGGCGGGGTCATGGGCGGAAGCCGTCATGAGCCCGCGTCTTAGGCGGCTTTGAGCATTATGGAAAGGCCGGGCGGCCCGGTGTGCGCTGAAGTCGGTGGATTGGCGGCGCGTTCGATCGCCCGACTTGTTGCCAGCCTCCGGAGGCGCATACTGTAGGCCTCCGCGTCCCGGGGGGCGCGCCGATCGGGGTCGGCCATGCTGCTGCTCATACTCGCTGTCCTGCAGACCTCCGCGCCGGCCGAGGAGGCGCGCGCCACGCTTCAGTCGTGCCAGACGACCGACAAGGGCTGGGTCTGTCACTATCAGATGCCGACGCAGATGACGGTGAAGCCGCTCGAGGGGCAGCCGCCGGTGGTCGCGCCGCCGGCGTCGGTGGAGCTGTCGCCAGCCCCGGCGGCCAAGCCCGAACCCGAAGCGCCCGTTGCGGAAAAGCCGGCGGATCTGTCGCGCCAGACCCGGCTGATCGCCCGCTGCGGCGACGCCAAGTGGTATTCGGTCTGCCTGCCCGGCGAGCGTAAGGAAGCCCAGCTTCTGAAAGAGGCGGCCGCCAAGTCCGCGGCTTTGCGAGCCAAGGTCACGGGTCTTCTGAGCGAGAATCGCTGCGACGAAGCCGTGAAGGCCGCGCTGGAGGGCGGTGACCTGCCTTTGGCCCGCGAGGCCCGGGCGTTCTGCGCGCCGCAGCGCTGACGGCCGATCAAGGGCGCCAAAAAGAAAGAGGAGGGGCCTTTGGGGCGCCCTCCTCTCGAAACACTGACTCGAAGAGCGCTTAGCGGCGCGGCGGAGCCGGCTCGCAGCGCACGCCGTCGGCGCAGCCCGAGAAGTGGATCTGCGGCGCCTCGACCGTAACGGCCGACGGACGCACGAAGACTTCCGGACGATGCAGGTAAATCTGCGGCGCGGCCACGCGGACCGGCGGCGCGTCGACATAGACCGGCGGACCCTGGATATCGATGCGGCCCGAGGGCACGACCACCGGCTCGCCATAGACGCGGACGCCCGGCGCCGCGACGCGGATGTCACCCCAGCCCGTGGTGGGGCCATAGAACACGACCGGACGCGTGCAGAGGCAGTCGTCCGCCGACGGAGGCGGCGGCGACGGCGGGCGCGGCAGCGGCGGATAGGTCGGCGGCGGCGGCACCGGCGGATAGCTGCGAGCGGCGGGCGCCGGCGCATAGTTGCGGCCGTCCGCGAGCGCGGGGCTCACCGACATGCCGGTGATGGCCACGGCCATCAAACCCATGAAGACCTTCTTCGTCACGCGAGCCCCCTCGTTTGCCCTCAACCCGAATTGCGCAGTGCAGGCACGAACCTGGAGTCCGGTCCCGCCGCGCAGATCTTAACCTTAACCAAATGTAAAACGATGTTGTCCCAAAAATTCACCTCGGGGGCGAATTTCTTCGTCGCAACGTCGATAGCGACGGAACGAAGACCCCAAAAAGTGTTTCAGCCGCGCCGGCTCTAATGAGACGCCGAAGGGCGACGGGCCGGTCCCTCGCAAGCGATCGTCCGCCAGTCAAAGCTGGCTTCGCGCAGGACACGCCGCGTCATCACCAGCCGATAGGTGGCGGGCGCGGTGTAGCGTTCGACGCGGGCGGGCGTGACAAGGACCGGTTCGGAGACCGTCTTGTAGACCGCCGGCGCGCCGGCCGAGGCTTGCCGAACCAGGACCTCTTTCTGCTGGAGGCGATAGACTGCTTCGATTGTCCGCGTCTCGACGCGCGCCGGCTGGTCCAGCACTTGTTCGGCCTGGTCCTCGTACTGCGCGGGCAGGTAGACCTTCTCGTAGCACTTGCCGGGTTCGGGATTGGGCGGGCAGTCGCCGCCGTCGCCCGCGACGCTCACATCCGCCGCCATCACCGCGAGCAAGGCCGCAGCCGTCGCCGTCGCCCGGCGGAAATCCGTCTTGTGCTTGAAGTCCACGCCCGCCCCCGAGTTCGCGATCGGCCCAGGTTAACCAAACCGGTTCGCTGCGGAAAAGCCCAAGGTTTCTCGCTACGGGCGAAAGTCTGATGGACCGGGAGTTTTAGAGTCCCCGCAGGCGCTCCAGAGCGCCCTGCAGGATCCAGCCGGCGGCCATCTTGTCGACGACCTCGTCGCGGCGCTTGCGCGAGATGTCGTGCTCGTCGATCAGCACGCGGGTCACCGCCGCGGTCGACAGGCGCTCGTCCCAGAAGGTGATCGGCAGGTCAGGCTTAAGGCGCAGCAGGTTGCGCCCGAGCGCCCGGTTTGACTGGCAACGCACGCCCTCGGTGCCGTCCATGTTCATCGGCAGGCCGATGACGATTCCGACGGCGCCGCGGCTGTCCATCAGCTTGAACAGCTGCTCGGCGTCCTTGCTGAACTTGGTCTTTTCGATCAGGGCCAGCGGGCTGGCGACGGTGCGGGTGACGTCCGAGACGGCGACGCCGATCGTCTTCTCGCCGGGGTCCAGACCCACGATGGCGGCGTATTGGGGGAGGGCGGCGGCGAAGTCTTCGATGTCGAGAACGGGCATGGCTCTCCTTATCAGGAGCTGCGCGGCTTGAAACCTTGTCTCCAGCCTAGTAACCGACGCGTTCGAATTTCAGGAGATCCCCATGGCCATTGACGCCGCCACCGTGCGGAAGGTCGCGCGCCTCGCCCGCATCGCGACGCCCGAAGAGCGCCTGGAGCCGCTGGCTCAGGAACTGAACGGCATCATGACGTGGATCGAACAGCTGGCCGAGGTGGACACCGACGGCTGCGAGCCGCTGACCAGCGTGGTCGCCGCCGGTCTCCCGCTGCGCGAAGACGCCGTCACCATGGGCGGCGACCCCGCCCGCGTGACCCGCAACGCGCCCAAGTCGATCAACAACTTCTTTGTCGTGCCGAAGGTCGTCGAATAATGAGCCTGACGAACCTGACCCTGAAGGCCGCCGTCGACGGCTTGGCCGCCGGTGAGTTCACCTCTGTCGAACTGACCAAGGCGCACATCGAGGCCATCGAGGCCGCGCGCGGCCTGAACGCCTACATCCTGGAAACGCCGGAACAGGCGCTGGACATGGCCGCCAGGTCCGACGCCCGTAGGGCGGCTGGCCAGGCCGGGCCGCTGGAAGGCGCGCCGCTGGGCGTGAAGGACCTGTTCTGCACCGAGGGCGTGCGGACCACGGCCTGCTCCAAAATCCTGGAAAACTTCGTCCCGACCTACGAGTCGACGGTCACGAGCCAGCTGTGGCGCGACGGCGCGGTCATGCTGGGCAAGCTGAACCTCGACCAGTTCGCCATGGGTTCATCGAACGAGACCAGCTATTTCGGCCCGGTCACCAACCCCTGGCGCGCCCAGGGCTCGACCAAGGCCCTGACGCCGGGCGGCTCGTCCGGCGGTTCGGCCGCGGCCGTCGCGGCGGATCTGTGCCTGGGCGCCACGGCGACCGACACCGGCGGTTCGATCCGTCAGCCGGCCGCCTTCACCGGCACGGTCGGCATCAAGCCGACCTACGGTCGCTGCTCGCGCTGGGGTGTCGTCGCCTTCGCCAGCTCGCTGGACCAGGCCGGCCCGATCGCCAAGACCGTCGAAGACGCGGCCCTGCTGCTGACCTCGATGTCGGGCCATGATCCCAAGGACTCGACCAGCCTCGACATCCCGGTTCCGGACTTCACCCAGTTCGTGGGCAAGTCGGTCAAGGGCCTGAAGATCGGCATTCCGAAGGAATACCGCGTCGACAACATGCCCGCCGAGATCGAGAAGCTCTGGCAGGACGGGATCGCCTGGCTGAAGGAAGCCGGCTGCGAAATCGTCGACATCAGCCTGCCGCACACCAAGTACGCCCTGCCGGCCTACTACATCGTGGCGCCGGCCGAAGCCTCGTCGAACCTCGCCCGCTACGACGGCATGCGCTACGGCCTGCGCGAAGAGGGCGCGAACCTCACCGAGATCTACGAGAACACCCGCGCCGCCGGTTTCGGCGACGAGGTCAAGCGCCGCATCCTGATCGGCACCTATGTGCTGAGCGCCGGCTACTACGACGCCTACTACCTGAAGGCCCTGAAGGTGCGCCGCCGCATCGCCGAGGACTTCGACAACGCCTGGACGCAGTGCGACGCGATCCTCACCCCGACGGCGCCCTCGGCGGCGTTCGGCCTGGGCGAGAACAGCAACGACCCGATCGCCATGTACCTGAACGACGTCTTCACGGTGACGACGAACCTGGCAGGTCTGCCGGGCCTCAGCCTGCCCGCCGGCCTCGACGCCGACGGCCTGCCGCTGGGTCTGCAGATCATCGGCAAGCCCCTGGACGAGGCGACGGTGTTCTCCGTCGCCGGGGCGGTCGAGAAGGCCGCCGGCTTCAAGGCGAAAGCCGAGAAGTGGTGGTGATGTAAAAAGGGCGGCTCCGGATCGGAGCCCCCCTTCTTCTTTGCGCGTTGGCCCGCCGTTACATCGGGTTCACGGGGTCGGGCGTCGGCGTCGTGGTCGTTTGGGGCGCGGCCGGGGCCGGGATAACCAGCGGAGCCGGTTCAGCGATGGCCGGGGCGTTGACCGTCGGCGGCGGGGCCGCGACCGTTGCGCTGACGTTGGACGATGCGCTGGAAACGCTAGGCGTGCTGGCCTCGGCCGGTGCCGCCGTCGCGCTGCGGGCCGGGGCTCGGGTCGGGGTCGCAGCACGCGGCGTCACGGCGCGGGCGACAGGCGGCGGCGCCGGGGCGACGAGTTCGTTAGCCGCCATCTCAGTCGGCTGCGGAATCGGCGTGGCCGGGCTTTCGATCGGGACCGCGCGGGCCGCCGGTTGGCTTTGCGCCGCAGCGGCCTGCAGCGACTGGGGATCGGTGGGCTGCTCGGCCCGGTCGCCCATCGCCATCCAGACCAAGCCGCCCGCCACGAGGGCCAGGATGGGCGCGCCCACCATCAAGGGCAGGTTGTCGCCGGCCTTCTTCTTGGGCGTGCGTGCATAAACGGGCTGGGACGGAAACAGAGCTGAAGCATTCCGATCCGCCGTAACAGTGGGTTCAGGCGCATCAAAGTTGAGCGTCGGACGGGTTGTGTAAGCGGTGGCCATGTCTACCTCCGTGAATGAGAAATTCGTGGAATCGAACGGCGCGACAACTCAACGGTTCCCGCGGCCCCGGAATGGCGCCGGATTTGACTAGAAATCGCCACTTTCGGGCTCGTCTCAAAATACTTGCGGTCCTTCCAGGCGGAGCGGCTGGCGAAGCGGTTGGGTGGGACGTCTCGACGAGACGGGCGGCGCCAAGGCCTTGCGGAAGAGTGCGCGCCCGTGCGGCGAGAGCTTTTCCGCGCGCCCTTGCTTGATGTAGAGAGACCGCCATGACGCAAGAATCCAAACAGATCCAAGGCCGCACCGGCCCCTGGGAAATGGTCCTCGGTCTAGAGGTGCACGCCCAGGTCGCCAGCAAGTCCAAGCTCTTCTCGGGCGCCGCCGTCGGTTTCGGCGCGGGGCCGAACGAGCAGGTGAGCCTTGTGGACGCGGCCATGCCCGGCATGCTGCCGGTGCTGAACCGGTTCTGCGTCGAGCAGGCGGTGAAGACGGGCCTGGGCCTGCGCGCGCAGATCAACCTCAAGAGCCGCTTCGACCGGAAGAACTACTTCTACCCCGACCTGCCGCAGGGCTATCAGATCAGCCAGTTCGACCAGCCGATCGTCGGCGAGGGCGTCGTGACGGTCGAACGTGACGACGGCACGACCTTCGACGTGCGCATCGAGCGCCTGCACCTGGAACAGGACGCTGGCAAGTCGCTGCACGATCAGGATCCGAACGCGACCTATGTCGACCTGAACCGCGCCGGCACCGCGCTGATGGAGATCGTGTCCAAGCCGGACATGCGCACCTCCGAAGAGGCGGCCGCCTACGTCAAGAAGCTGCGGACCATCCTTGTTTACCTGGGCACCTGCGACGGTGACATGGAGAAGGGCAACCTGCGCGCCGACGTGAACGTCTCGGTCTGCCGTCCGGGCGACTACGAGAAGTTCCGCGCCACGGGCGACTTCAAACACCTGGGCACGCGCTGCGAGATCAAGAACGTCAACTCGTATCGCTACATTCAGCAGGCGATCGAGTACGAAGCCCGTCGCCAGATCGAGATCCTCGAAGACGGCGGCAAGGTCGACCAGGAGACCCGCCTGTTCGACCCGAACAAGGGCGAGACGCGCTCGATGCGCAGCAAGGAAGAGGCGCACGACTACCGCTACTTCCCCGATCCGGACCTGCTGCCGCTGGTGCTCGATTCGGCGTGGGTGAAATCGATCGAAGAGACCCTGCCGGAGCTGCCGGACGCCAAGAAGGCGCGCCTGCAGAGCCAGTACGGCCTGTCGGCCTATGACGCCGGCGTGCTGATCATCGACGCCGACCGCGCTGACTACTTCGAGGCCGCCGCCAAGGGCCGTGACGCCAAGCTGGTGGCCAACTGGGTTACCAACGAGCTGTTGGCCAAGCTGTCGGCGGCCGGGACGTCGTTTACCGACTCGCCGCTGCCGCATACCGACATCGCCCAGCTGGTCGAGCTGATCGAGAACGGCACCATCTCGTCGAAGATCGCCAAGGAGGTCTTCGAGCACATGTGGGCCGGCGAGGGCCGTCCCGCCGAGATTGTCGAGAAGCGCGGACTGGTGCAGATCAACGACACAGGCGCCATCGAGAAGGCCATCGACGAGCTGATCGCCGGCAATCCCGACAAGGCCGAGGCGGTGAAGGACAAGCCGCAGGCTCTGGGCTGGTTCGTCGGCCAGGTCATGAAAGCCACCGGCGGCAAGGCCAACCCGGGCACGGTCAACGAACTGCTGCGCAAGAAGCTCGGCGTCGAATAGGCGCCCGACCACGGCCAAACGGACGAGGGCCCGCGGCATCAGCCGCGGGCCCTTCTTCGTTGATGCGAACCGTTTGAATTACTGCGGAGCTTGCGGCGCTTCGGGTGGCGTGGTTGCCGTGGTGCTGCCGGCCTTCTTGGGCTTTTTGGCCCTCTTGCCGGCGAGATCGCTGGGCGAGGGAGCCGTCGCCTGATCCTCGGCGATGGGCGCGGTGGTCGAGCTGGGCGTTGCGGCTGAGTCTGCCGGGGCTGCGGTCTCCGGCGGAGCGGGCGCATCGGGTGACGCCCGAAGCGTCGCCGAGGCGGGCGGAGGCGTCATCGACGAAAGGGGTGTCGTGGATGGCGTGGTCGTCTGGGGCGACGTCTGGGCCAGGGCCGAGCCGGCGAAGGCCAGCGCGGTCAGGGTCATAGCGGCGGTGGCGGCGCGCAGGGTGTTCATGGACGTGACCGTATTGCTGCAGCGTCGTTGTGTGACGCAGGCCCTACGCTGGCGGGGCAATACGGTCGAAATAACCTCGCATTCGGGCCATGACGCCGCATCCGGGACGCTGATGCGGCGCGGATGGCGGCAAAACGGCGCCCCAGGCAAAGCCCAGGACGCCGTCGAAAGGCCCGTAAACGCTTTGAAGTCTAGCGGTTGGCGATGACGTCGAAGATCAGGCCCGTCGCGATCGCCGCGAGCACGTAGTCATTGCCCGTGCGGTACCAATAGTAGCCGCGCGGCGGCGAGCGCAGGTTGTAGCGGTAGTAGTCGTTCACGACGTAGCCGTGCCCGCGATAGTAGCTGGGCAAATAGGCGCCGCGACGCCAGGCGCTGTAACCGGGGCGATAGCCGGGATGGCCATAATAGGCCACCGGCGGCGGGCCATAGTACCAGCGGCTGTTGTAGTAGTAGCCGTTGTGGCGGCCGCGATCCCACCGGTCGCCCCGATCCCAGCCACCCCGGCGATCGCGGTCCCAGCCGCCCCGGTCATAGTCACGGCCACGATCCCAGTTGCGATCCCAATCGCGATCGCGGTCACGATGTTCCCACCGGCCGCGGTCCTGGGCGGCGGCGTCGGTGGCCGCCAGGGCCATCGGGCCGGCCACCGAAGCGGCGGCGGCGATCGTCAGCAGCAGACGTTTCATCTCGTCTTCTCCTCGTGGTCGGGCGAACACCCGGAGGCGCCGCCTAAATCTTCCCTCGACCTTGGAACGCACGATGACCGGTTCTGGCTGAACCCAGCCTGAATGGGGATGTCAGCGATTTGCCCGGTCGCTCTCTGGGCGTGCGGGCGGGCGCGGCCGAAAGGGCCTCGACGGTCGCAAGTTCATCTGCGGCCAATTGTCCATCGCCGACTTCATGACCTGCCTCTGGATTGCGCCTCGAAAAAATCAGGGCATCATTCTGTAAGAGTTCCTGCGCCTGAAGACGTGGTTCGAGCGCGTCGGCGCGAGAGGGCCGTTCAGAAGGGCTTCAAGTTGGGGGCGGAACTGCGCTCCGGCGGGCTGCAAGCCTCTGGAAAGGCTGCAAAAGACGCTCGCAGAGTCCTGTTGGGCCAGCGGGCGCGTTAACCCGCTGTATACTGGGGTTTACGCTCAGTAATCACCGCTAATAACCAGTGTATTCGACATTATTTTCATGATGTTTCGTCGCTTAACTATATGTTCAGCGGCGGTGGACTTTTCTTCTCTCAGGCTCTGATCCGCCAGAACGGCGGGGCGAGTCCGAGAGAGGAGATGTGCCATGATGTTGATGAACGAACCGCCGGCCGTCGTTTCCACGCTGCCGCTGCCCACCGCCGAATCCACCGGCGACGAACTGTTCCGCATGGGCCTGCTGTATTCGACCGGTCAAGGCGGCGCGCCGCTGGACTATGTGTCGGCGCACATGCTGTTCAACCTCGCCGCCATGCGCGGTTCGATCGAGGCCAAGGTCTATCGCAAGGAACTCTCGCAGGAGATGGCCAGCGAAGACGTCGCCGAAGCCCAGCGTCAGGCGCGCGAGTGGCTGGCCCACGGCTGAGCCTGGTTCTCCAGGCTCACGTCGCCTCATGGTCGCGGCGTCCTAACGGATGTTGCCGTTGATCGCGTAGCTGAAGCTGACCGGCAGCAGGTCGCGGAAGTACTGCTGCATGAACAGGCCCGTCTCCGCCGCGCCGCTGCGCGGCACGTAGACGATGTCGAAGCGGCGCAGCGGCACCAGGTCCGCGCCGCCCGGGCTGGTCAGGCCCTTCAGCAGGTCGGCCGTCCGCATCATCGCCCGCCCGTCGGGACCGCGGCGAATGATGATCACCTGATTGCGCTTGGCGCTGGTCTTGAAGCCACCCGCCTGGATGATGGCGCGCAAGGCGTCACCGTCGCCGGCCATGTCGTAGACGCCGGGGGTTCCGACCTCGCCGCCGACGAACACCTTGAGCGGCGCCGTCGCCTTCACTGAAATCTGAACCTGAGGCCGCAGCAGCGTGCCGGCATAGGCCTGGCTCAGCGAGCTCTGCAGCTCGCCTATCGTGCGGTCCGCAGCCATGACCGGCGCGACCAGAGGCACGGTGATCCTCCCGTCGGGCTGTACGGTGGCGCTCTTGTTGAGCTCCGGCGCCGAGGGCACGGTCATCTCGATCTCGTCGCCCGGATAGAAGCGATAGTCGGGCTCTTCCTCGCTCCAGTCCGCATAGCCGATGTTGGAAAAGCTTGCGGTCGGCCGGGGCGCGGGCGTGATCGGCTCTGCATCGAGATGGCCGCACGCGGTCAACCCGCCGGCCAACAGGACCACGGTCAAGGCCGTCGTGAGATGCGTGCGGCTCTGCATGCGACAAGTCTTAACAGGAATGGGTAACGAACCCTTAAGGCCGCCAGCCCCAGGGTGCGAGACAAGTTAGATCGCCCGGATTCGCATGTCGACGAGCGCCTGGATCAGCGTGCCGCACGACTCTCCGCCGCCCATGGCGGGGGGAGGCGCCGGCGCGCGGGCGCGCTACGCCCCGAGCGATTTCGTCACCCTGCTGTGGCGCGAGCGTTTCCTGATGCTGGTGGTGTTCCTGGTGATCACCCTGGCCGGCGTCGGCTTCGCGCTGACGCTGAAGAAGAGCTACGAGGCTCAGTCCAGCCTCTTCGTGCGGCTGGGCCAGGAATATGTCTACGAGCCTCGCGCCGGCGACGCCGGTCGCGGCGCGGTGCCCAACACCGACGAGGTGATCCAGTCCGAGGCGGAGATCCTGGGCAGCGGCGAGCTACGGGAGCGGGTCATCCGCAAGATCGGCTTTGGCAACATCTTCCCGAACGCCGCCGCCAAGTACGCGGCCGCGACGCCGGAGGGGAAGCGCAAGCTCATCGCCGAAGGTCGCGACTCGATCGCCAAGAGCCTGAAGATCGAGACCGCGCCGGATAACTCGATCATCCGCCTAGCCTACAAGCACCAAGATCCGGAAATGGCCGAGAAGGTCCTCAACACCCTGCTCGAGGAATACCTGATCTATCGCCGCACGCTGCTGATCGGCGGCGACAACCGGGTGCTGCAACGCCAGCGCGACATCTTCTCGCAGAAGCTGTCAGACGCTGACGCGGCCTATCAGTCGTTCCTGACCACCAACGATATCGGCGACTTCACCGCCCAAAAAACCGCGTTGACCCAACTGCAGGCCCAGGTGGAGCAGCAGAAATACTCGGTCGACGCGCAACTTCAGGATCGCATGGGACGCTTGGCGGCCGTGGAGGCTGAGCTGGCGCGCACGCCGGCCGAGACCATCCTCTATCGCGACAGCGATATGTCGGCCTCGACCAAGCTGGCCCAGCTGAAGCTGGACCGCGAGGGCCTGCTGTCGCGCTACACGCCGAACGCTCAGCCGGTGATCGACATCAACGCCCAGATCGCCCAGCTCGAGGCAGGGTTGGCCGCCGGCCGCACCGCAGGCGAAGGTGCGCGCCGCAGCGGCCCGAACCCCATCTGGCAGACCCTGGCCACCACCCGAAACGACCTGCGGGCCGAAGTTGCGGCGCTGCAGCAGTCGCAGGCCGCCTACGCCCAACAGGTGACGGACGTGAACTCGCGCCTGCTGCGCCTGGCGCAACTGGAGCCGCAGTTCAACGAGCTGTCGCGCGACCGCGACGTGCTGTCGTCCAACGTCCGCGACTTCACGGTCAAGGAGCAACAGGACGAGGCCCAGCGCCAGATGTCGGCCGAGAGCAGCGACAACATCCGCATCGTCCAGCGCGCCGTCGCGCCGTCGACCGGCAAGAGCCTGAAGAAACCGGTTCTGGCGCTGGCGATCATGTTCGCGGCCTTCACCGCCCTCTGCGCGGGCCTGGTGCGGATGTTCCTGCGTCCGGGGCTCCAGACGCCGGCTTCGGCTTCGCGCACTCTGGGCATGCCCGTGCTGGCCACAGCCGCCGTCAAACGGTGAGCGCTTTCGTCGCCTTTCGCCCGTAGGGTTAATATCGCACCTTGCGAAGTCCTGGCCGCGTAGCGATTCGGTAGATGGTGGATTTGAACGTCGAGATGACGGAGTTGTGGAGCGCGCTGGGCGCGCCCCCGGCCGGCCGTCCGCACGTCGTTCAGTTCGTGGCGGCGCGACGCGGAGAGGGGACCTCGACGGTCGCCCGGGAATTCGCGCGCTTCGCCTCGCGACGGGCCGGTCGCAAGACGTGGCTGGTCGACCTCGATCTGGTTGAGCCTAGTCAGTATCGCGCCCTGGCGGCCGATCCCCAGCGCTATGGCCCACTGGGCCCGCCCGTGGCGGCCTCGCCGGACGGTTCGGCCCCCTTCACCGTGCAGCCGCCAGCGCCTCGCCCTGAGGGCGGAGTGTGGCCCGATGCGAAGTATCTGGTCGGCCACAGCGTCGGCGGCCCGCGCCTGTGGGTGGCGCGGTTCAACCGCGAGGCCTTGCGGGGCCGTCAGCAGGCGCACCTGATCCCTTCGCCGGACTATTGGAAAGCCCTGCGCAAGCACGCCGAGATCATCGTTGTGGATTGCCCGTCGGTCGACCGGTCCCCGGCCGGCCCGACCATCGCCCGCCATATGGACCTGACGGTTCTGGTCGTCTCGGCCGACCAGCCCGACGTGCGGCAGCCGGCCTTGCTGCGCGACGCCATCACGGCGGCCGGAGGGCGGTGTGCGGGCCTGTTCTTCAACAAGGTCACGCTGCAGCCGCCGGCGTTCCTGAAGGCGATCCTGCCGTGACCTATGCGCCCGCCCCGGTCGGCTGGAGCGCCGCGCGGCCCCAAGCGGTTTCGCCCTCGCTGCTGACGGTCATAGCGGCGGTGGTCATGCTGCTGATCTACAGCGCCGGCTGGCAGCTTCCGCTGTTTGGTGAGAAGGCTGACGAATCGGCGTCGGGCCTGCTCCGGGTGGCGTTCCTGCCGGCCTATGGCCTCGCGTTTCTCCTGATCATGGGCCGGCCCTGGAACATGATCCGGGTCACCGTCCGCCAGCCCTTTCTGATCCTTCTGATGGGCGTCATCGCTGCCTCGATCTACTGGTCGATCCAGCCGGACGTCTCGATCCGACGGGGCTTCGCGGTCGGCTGCACCACGCTGTCGGGGCTGGCCCTGGCCGCCCGGTTCCGCTGGGCGGAGTTGGCGCGGGTCTATGCGATCGTGTTCTGCATCCTGATCGTCGCCAGCTATGTCGTCTGCCTCGCCGTGCCATCGATCGGGGTGATGACGGAGCTCTTTCCAGGCGCCTGGCGAGGTCTCTGGATGGAAAAGAACTCCTTGGGTGGCCTGATGGCCCTGGGGGTCTGCATTCTAGGCGCCACGGCCTTGCTCAATCCATCCACCGCCAAGCTGTTCCTGCCGTTCGCCTTCCTCGCGCTGGGCCTTGTGCTGATGTCGCAATCCAAGACGGCGCTGGCCTCATTGATGCTGGGCCTGATGGCGCTGGGTTTCGTGTGGATCGTCCAGCGCGGACCAGCCTACGGCGCGGCGGCGACATGGGCGGGGGTGACGGGCGCGCTGCTTCTGGGAATGTTCCTGCTGCTGGCTTCGGACGTCTTCTTCTCCATCCTCGGCAAGGACGCCACGCTGACCGGCCGCACCGAAATCTGGACCGCCGCCATGCGCCAGATCGAGCAACGCCCCTGGCAGGGCTACGGCTATGCTGCGGTGTGGAGCGACAAGTCGGGCTGGGGGCCTCTGGCCTGGATCGTCAACGACGCCAAGTTCATCCCCCAGCACGCTCACAACTCGTGGATCGAACAATGGATCGGCATCGGCCTGTTCGGCCTCGGCGCCTGGGGCCTGTTCTATCTGCAGACCATGTCGCTGGCGCTGGTGTCGGTCTACCGCGAACGCGGCGCGATGCTGGCCTTCCCGTTCCTGGTGGTCTTCACGCTGGTCAGCCTGACCGAGAGCATCGCTGTGGTCTATAACGACTTCCGCTGGGTGCTGTTCGTCTCGCTGGCGGCCAAGCTGGCCTTCTCCGATCGCGCGCAGGACGACGCTTAGAGCCCGATCCGGCGAGCGCCCTCAGCGACCGTCACGACATCGAAGCCATCGGCCACGGCTCGGTCGATCAGGCGCTCCAGCGCCGCGGTCGTGCAGCCCCACTGCGAGGGCTGCTCAGCCACGTCATGCGTGTAGAGGATCAGCCAGGCCTTTCGGGCCTTGGCCTTGTCGAGCCATTCGCTGGCGACGGCTTCACCGGCCTCGCCCTCGACGCCGACCGCCGGAGCCTGGTTGAGGTCGGCGCCGTCCGTGATCAGCCCGTGATGCAGAGCGCGCAGTGTCTTGAACCGTCCGCTCAGCGCCGTCTTGGCGGGCGAGGCGACATCGCCATAGGGATAGGCGAAGCTGACCGGCTCCCCAGCCCCCCAAGCCGCCAGGCTTTCGGCGTTGCGGTCCACGTCCTGCAGAGTTGTCGCGCGGCTGGACTGGCCGCAGTCGAGGTGGGAGTAGGTGTGGCAGGCGATCTCGTGGCCGGCCTGATACAGGCGTCGGGCGTCCTCGCCCGTGGCGAACCGGCCCATGGGCCCGTCGCGCCCGGCCAGGCCGGCGGCGAAGTAGTAGGTGCCGCGCAGGCCCCGGGCTTCCAGCGCCCTTGCGCCGGCCTCGCAGGCGGTCGCCGGAGCATCGTCGAAGCTGAACGACACCATCGGCCGTTCCAGCGCCACCCGGGCGGGACGACGGTGAGCCAGTCGGATCAGGCGACGACGCAGCTTGCCTTTCAGGCTGCGGTCGGGCTCGTAGGCGTCGACCTTTTCGAACTCCACCTGCATCAGACGGCCTCGCTGTAGAGCGCTGCGCGATAGAGCCGCATGGCGAACGCGCGGATAGAGACGGGCGCGGCCTCGGACAGCGCGATCCGTTTCAGCATCGGCCGCCAGACACCGCGCAGCGGGACCGACTTCAACAGCTTGGCGACCTTGTAGCTGGGATAGGCGCTGACGACCTCCCGATGATTGGCGACCACCCGCGCGAAGTTGGCGGCAGACTGCTCGTACTTGGCGGCCATCACCGGGGCCGGGTCGAGACCCAGATGGGTGGCGGTGTTGTCGATGTGCAGGATGGGGTACTGGCGGGCTACTCGCATCGCCCACTCGACATCCTCCCAGCCCCAGCCGGAAAAGCCCTCGTCGAAGCCGATGGTCTCGAACACGTCGCGGCGCACCAGCAGGTTCGATGTGAAAACATGCTTTTCGGGCGCCTTGGCGCGCTCGGGCGCGGGCGTGCAATCGCTCTTCAGGGCCATGGCCCTGTGCAGGGCGTGCTCGGGGCGCGGGGGTGTCTGGTCGAGCGTAAAACCGCCGAACGCGACCGCCGCGCCGCTATCGGCCACCGCCGCCCAGCGGTCCAGGAAGTCGGGTGTGTCGGGCAGCATGTCGCTGTCGAGGAACAGCAGGTGCCCGCCACGTGCCTGCGAGGCCAGGCGATTGCGGCCTCGGGCGCGGCCTTCGTTACGCGCCAGCCGGATAAAGCAGGCCGGAACCCGCATCCGCTCAATCCGGCGCGCGATCCGTTCGGCCAGCACATCGTCGCCGCCGCCGTCGTCCAGCACCACGACCTCGACCGGGGCGAGGGCCTGATCCAGGGCCTTTAGAAGCGCGCAGGGATCGTCGCGGAAGGTCGGGATCAGCACCGAAACCCGCAGTTGGGCGTCGGCCCAGGCGGCGTTCTCCAGGCGTAGCGCGTTCACGGGCGCGTTCATGCGGCTTGCGCCTTTCGACGGAGGATAAGGGAAAGCTTGCCGCGCAAACCCGCGACATCGAGACCCAGCACCAAGGCGCCGTAGACGGTCGCCCCGACGCCGGCCTTCAGGACCAGTTCCAGCAATCCGCCCGTCGCGGGAAGCGCCCAGACGCAGGCGGCCATGACTAGGCTCGCGCCGCCCGCCTTGGCCAGCACGTCCCACGGAATGGGGAGTGGGCAGGCGCGGCGGCCCAGCGCCCAGGCCACGACTGCGCCCAGACCGTAGCTCACCGTCGTGGCGATCAGCGCGCCGTCCAGTCCGAGGCGAGGGATCAGAACCAGGTTGAGCGCCACGTTGGCCAGCGCCGGCGCGCTCATGCTGACGATCAGCAGCGGCGTGCGGCGGGCTAGGGTGAAGGCTTGCAGGAGATAGTAGGTCGTCACGCCCGACAGCCAGCCGCTGGCGGCGATCCAGGGGGTAACATGGCTGGCTTGCGCCCGCATGGCTTCGCCGACCATCAGGTCCGCCAGGGGGCGGGCGACCAGCGCCAGGCCGACGGCGGCGGGCAGGGTGAGCAGGGCCATGACGCCGGCCTGTTCGCGGGCGGCGTCTTCCAGGGCCGGTTGTCCACCGCGCTCCAACGCCTGGATCAACGCCGGGCCACCGGCCATGCCCAGCCAGATGAAGACGACATCCAGGGTGCGGCTGCCGAGCGAATAGCCGGCGTGGTAGACGCCGACGGTCGCCTCGTCGAGGAAGGCCGCCAGCAGCAGCCGGTCGGTGCTGGCCAGCACCAGGGCCAGGATCAGCGACAGCGCCACGGGCGCCCCATAGGTGAAGTAGCTCCGCGCCAGCGCCTTGTCGAAGCGTCCGCCGGCCATGAACCTCAATTCGCGTGGCAGCACCGCAGCGACGCAGACGAGCGAGACCGCGCCGATTCCCAGCAGCGGCGCCGCGCCGCCCAGGCCCGCGAGCGCGAAGCCCAGGCCCAGGGCGAACCCGCCGGCGGTCTGGACCATCGACAGCAGGGCTGCGCCAGAAACCTCGCCGGCCGCTCGGCGTCGCTCCTGCGCCAGTTTGGCCAGACTGTTGACGAGCACGGCGGCGAAGCCGGCCGCCAGCGCGATCCGCAAGGGCTGTCCCATGGGCGCCAGGGTGAGAGCGGCGCCGCCAATCACCGGAACGGCCAGGGCGGCGCCCAGCCACAGGCGATAGAGGGTGGCGAAGTGGTCGGCGATTCGACCGTCCTCGGCCCGCGTCGCCAGAAACCGCGCCATGGCGGCCTCGGTCCAGGTCAGCAGGGCGGTCTGGGTCAGGCTGAAGACCGAAAACGCCAGGGCGTAGACGCCGTACTGAGCCGGATCCAGCAGGCGCGTGAACAGGACGATGGTGAGCAGACCCACCACGCCCTGAACGATATTGACCGGCAGATAGCCAAGGACGCCGCGCCAGAACATGCCGGGCGGCCTAGCGCACGGCGGACCGATCCCCCAGCAGGCAGGGGATGGTCATGGCGATGATGTAGAGGTCCAGCCACAGGGACTGGCGCTCGATATATTCCACGTCCAGCGCCACGCGCAGGCGGACGCTTTCAGGCGTATCGACGGGACCGCGCGAGCCCTTGATGGCCGCCCAGCCCGTCAGGCCGGGCTTGATGCGGTGGCGATGGGCGTACTGGGCGACAAGCTTGGCCGACTCCACGCCGCCGGTCTTCATGCCGATGGCGTGCGGGCGAGGGCCGACGATCGACATCTCGCCCTTCAGCACGTTGAACAACTGCGGCAGCTCGTCGAGGCTGGTCTTGCGGATGAAGCGGCCCAGACGGGTGACCCGCTCGTCTCCATAGGTGACCTGCCGTGTGGCGCAGGCGTCGGCCATATCGTGGCGCATCGAGCGGAACTTCCACACGAGGATCACCTCGTTGTTGAAGCCGTGGCGACGCTGACGGAAGAAGATCGGGCCAGGGCTGTCCAGCTTCACGGCCATGGCGACGACCAGCATGATCGGGCCGGCCACCAGCAGGCCCAGGCTGGCGACGATCAGGTCCTGGGCGCGCTTGAGCAACGCCCGACGGGCCGAGGCCGGCGAGCCGGACAAGGGGTTGTCGCTTCCGGCGGCGATGCGCGCGAGCGCGGCGTCGTCGTCCACGGCCCCGCCCACGTCGATGAACAGGTGAAGCGGGTTGGGCAGCACGTCCAGCTTCTCGACCAACTGGCGCACGCGCGCCTGGGCGGTCGAGGCCACGGCGATCACGATCCGATCAACATAGGGCATGATGCGGTGGTCGAGCAGGGCGGAGGTGTCCCCCAGGACGGGAACGCCCAGAATGTTCTCCGGGGCGCGGTCCAGACGATCGTCGAAGACGCCCAGCACATTGACCTCTCCGGTGCGCATGGCCGCCTCGATCAGCCGCTCGGCGTTCTTGGTGGCGCCAACCACGACGATGTTGGGCGTCAGGCGACCCTGCGCGCGGCCCCTCGCAATGACCGTCCACCACGCCACGTGCGACGCGCTCAGCGCTCCGGTAGCCGCCAGGAGCGCCCAGACGGCGGTCGGCTCCGACCGACCGGAGGCGAGGACCAGACCACTTGCGATCAGCAGGCTGACGCCGAGCGCCAGTCCGGCGCGCGCCATGTGCGCGGCCAACGACTGCTTCCGCGGGAAGGCGTAGGCGTCGAGGATCCTGAGACCGACCAGAGCGGCGACAGCCCACACGCCGGCGGCGACCGGGTGGCCCGCCACGGTGATCGCGACCGCGAGTCCTGCGGCGAGCACGACGTCCAGACCCCGCGCCGCGCGGGCGAGGAGCCGTGTCTCAAGCCTGGCTCGCGACGGCACCAGACGGCCCGGGCGGAACGGACCTCGCTTGGCCGGACCCGGTCCAGGCCCATTCGCCGCGCCGCCCGCGAACGGCGAAGCCGACTCCGGCGCGACGCCGAAGGCCAGGGTTTCGACGTTGGAGACGGGGGAAGACACGGTACGCACAGGGCTCGTCATTGGAAAAACCGCGTTCAGCCTAGCGCCCCCGTCTGAGCGTGGCGTTAACATCGGAAATTTCCGACATCCGCCGTTGTCATCGCGAACCGAACACGCTATCGAACCGCTCCCTCTCAGGAGGAGACGTGGCCGAGAGGCTGAAGGCACCGCTTTGCTAAAGCGGCATACCTCAAAAGGGTATCGAGGGTTCGAATCCCTCCGTCTCCGCCATCCATCTTTGATTTAATTCAATATTTTATCGAAGAGCGGTCTGGTTCCCTTAACCGCTCCCCGATAGAGCGCCCGCTAGGGTGCCTCTTGGTCCCTCAGCCGCGTGGCGAGCGCCCTTAGAATCTTCGCCAGCCCCAAGGCCTCAGCAGATCGCCCGCCATGCCTCCAGGCGTTGCTATTGCCCTTTGGCGCGCCCGGGTTTGTTCCGCCGTGCATTCTGCATCGTCTTCGTCCCTTCACCACCGGGGATTGGCATTCGGTCCCCGCCCGCGTTCTGGCCAAGCAACGTGGAGCCGCCGCCAGCCTCCGAGGTTGCATGGGATTGATCGTCGGCTTTTCCAATTCCTTGCCCCCGGGGGTGATGGTGGAAGTTGTCGGCGATGACGGCTTGTCCGCCTTCGTTGACGTGGACATGGCGAACGGTTTGCTCTCGCGGTTGATGGACTTTGGCCAGCGCCTCCAGCGTCGCACGGGAATTACTCTGAGCCTTCATGGCGAGGCGAGCGTAAGTCTCGGCGGCGTGCATGTGTTCGCCCATGTTGAGAGCAGACCGCCGGGCAAGTTCGGTAAACATCGCATCCAGGGTCAGGGCCTGCGATATGAGCAAGCGGCTGGCTAGGGCAATGTCGCCTGTCTCAGCTTGCGCGGTGGTCCTTTGGATGTGCTCGACATAGTCCATTAGACAGGGTGTTTCGACGCCCTGGCTCACGCCCTTCTGGATACAATTCGCCGCGACTAGGGCGTGGCGCACGTGCGGCTCTAAATACCCCCGCGCCAGGGCTTGGCCGTTCGTTTCGCCGTGCTCCATTTTGAGAACGAAAGTACTCTTGTTGCCTTTGTTGGCGTCCGACTTCGTCTCGCTAGTCATGCTTGCACCTGTGCATTTCGCGCCTTCGCGCCGATGTTTTGAGAGGTCCCGCAGCGCTTTCCGATCACCCGCCCTCCGGGCTCCAGCCGCTCCAGGCCAAATTGTGCCGCCGCCTCTTGGCTCGCCCCCTTGAGCAGGTAGCCGAACGCGACTTGGAGATTGACCGCGTGCAGTTGGGGGTTGCCCGTCTCCAGGCCTAAGCGCCCTCCTATCGGTTTGCTGAGGATCACGCGCGCCCGGTAAGGCTGGCCGGTGATCCGACGCAGCCAGCCCCTTTGAAGGTTCGCCACGACGGCGACGAGAGGGGCGGGGACATGGGCCAGCATGTGACAGTGTCCGCCCTTGTCTTGGCCCTTGGCGGTCGCGCTCTCATGGGTCCAGATCCAGGCGGTTGGGCTTCCATGTCGGGCGAGCGCCTTGGACATCAGATCGAGAAACCGCCCGGTGGCCTTAGCCATGCCCGCTAGGGGAACGCCCGCCGCCTGCCAATGGATCGTCACCATGCGAGTGAACGGCAGGCCGATGGCTTGAGCGTACCTTTCGGCGGCGATGAGATTTGCGACTTGGGCGACGGTGAGGGCGTAGCTGTCACGGTCGGCGCGATTGCGCGCACCTCCCTGACCACCGCCCCCAGCGGAATGGGCTCCCCCACCAATAGTAAGGTAACTAGGGGCCGAGGATGCCGAGGCCAGGCAAGGCCCCACGACTGTTGATGTTCTGGCCAGGCGCGGCGGGTTTGAAACTTCACCGAAACCGCAATCCCGGTGAAGTTTCAAAACACCGCCATGTCGCTGCCCGGTGAGGGATTTTGACATGGCGGTGGTGGTCATCCGGCTACCCAGACAATCGCGAGTTTGCCCGTCTTGTTGGGCCTGCGTTGGCCGCTGTCGCGGATCACGCCCTTGAGCCGTAGCTCGCTGGTCCGGGGTTGGATGGACCAACGGTCAAGATCGAGCGTTGCCGCCAGTTCGTCGGCGGTAAGGCCGTTCTCACCGGCATTGCGGATCGCGCTTGCCGCCATCCGTTGCAGCCGCCCCAGCTTGGGCGCCAGGGCCTGAGCGGAGGCGATTGAGGTCTCAACGTGCCGGTGTCCCGGGCTGTCAGGATACACGCTCATGACGCGCCTCCCTCAGCCAGCGGCGGCAGTTCCGCGCGGGCCAACAGTTTGGCCAGCCAATTGGCTTGCGCCTCGCTCATGGGCGACGGATCGACAACGAGTTGGCCAAGGAATTGCCCCGCCTTGCGGCTGAGCTGGCTCGGGCCGCTGAGAAGGGCTAGCGCCGCCGTGCGGTGGTCGGTGAAGGGGTTAGCCATGATCGCCACCCCCAAAGGCCAGGGTCGCGACCAGCGCAGCCAGTTGAGGCCGTACGCCATGGACGGCGATCAGGTGTTGAGCGCGGTATGTCGAGAGGATAAAAGCTTCGTGCGTTACGTCGGCAAACAAGACGCACGAAGCCCGGCCCCCGTTGGTCGGGCTTTTCTCTTGGGGCATGACTCAAGCCTCCCCCGATACCAGCGCATAGAGCGCCTCAGCCGGAACTATGGTCCGGCCCCCGACGCGAACGACGCGAAGCCGTCCCGCCGCGATGTGGTTGTAGAGCGTTGTCCGGCCAAGGCTGGAGGCTTGGCAGGCTTCCCGAATGCTGAAACCGATCTTCGGGGGATCGAGCTTGGAAGTCTTCATGTGTTGTTCCCGTGCGGCCTCAGCTGAATCGCTTCGGACGGCACGGGAAGACCAACTATCGCTGCCTAAATGCGCTCGCACGGCAACGAACCGTCGAGCTATGCGGGTGGTTCATTGCGGAGGCGCGCGTACATGTCCCGATAGTATTTTCCGAGTGTTGACTTTTCCTCCGCTGCAAACGCTTCGGGCCTAATCGACCAAATTTGAATCAGTAAATCCCAAGCTGATCCAGACATTGATTCTGTATTTATTCCGTCATTTACCGATGACGATAATGATCTGTCATGGCGATAAGATGTATCAATATTGTTTTCTCGAAGTATTGAAATAAGGGAATAAATGAATCTTCGGTCCCCTCCGGCGATTTTTCCTCCTTTGTCCCCCTCCCAATATTTGATCGCCTTTGCTGCTGTGTATGCAAGGGCATGGAGGGCGGTAAGGGCATCGTCGGCGGACTTTAGGGGATCAATAGCGCGCTTGGTCCAGTGACTGCCCCGCCAGCCGGGCGTGGTTGCGACTTGGACAAGTGCCATCCACGTAGCCTTGTGACCACCACTCGTGCCCCATGAACCAATCGGGGGGTGCGAGGTGCTGTTCTCAAGCTGATGGGCGTCTAGGTAGCCAATCGCCTCCAAAGCAATATCCACGCCGTGAACGAAGCTTTTGAGGCGCTTTTTGATCACCGACATGCGCGGTAGTTTATCGCGATTGGCAGTCTCCCAAGCGCTCCACCAAAGCGCACGACCGATCACCTCTCGCGCTTCATAGCTCAGAGCAATTCCAGCGCCCTGGCAGGCAGCATCCCACTCAACATCTGAAAGGTCCCGCTGCGTCACCGCTTCGCCAAGAAGCCAGGGCCCAGGGAAGTTTTCGTCCGGATCGTTCGCCACGAACGTGCTCACTTGTCGGGCTCCCTACGGGCTGCTGCGTCGCGCCGCTCAACTAAAAAGAATGAAGTGTCGCGATGCCACCCTAGTTGATTCGAGCCAGTGGCCGACTAAAGGGGGCGTGGTTCCGTCAGGCCAACGCGCATGCGCGCGGTACTTAGAACTCATGCCAGTGCGCCCCGCAGCGGCATGACATTAGCCCCAGCCGCACCACCGCCCGCGCAGTAGTTGGCCCAATCGTCCATGAGCCGCCGCCTCTTTTCGAAGAGGTCGCCGCGCCGGTAAGCCGCTTCGGACTTGTTGCCGATGACGTGCGCCAGCGCCATTTCGCAGACTTCATGGGCGTAACCGGTGCGCTCCGCCGCCCAATCGCGAAAGGCGGACCGGAAACCGTGAACGGTGCAATCTTGCTTCATACGGCGCATGAGCATGGTCATCGCCATGCTGGACAGCTTGCCGCCCCGAACCGCCGGGAAAAGGCTCGCCTTACTTAGCGGCTTGACCTTCTCCAGTATCTCGACGGCGCGCAGCGACAAGGGAACGCGGTGTTCCTTGCCCGCCTTCATGCGCGAGCCCGGGATAGTCCAGACCGCCTTTTCAAGATCAACCTCCGCCCATGTGGCCCCCAGCACTTCGCTAGTGCGCGTCGCAGTCAGGATCACAAATTCCAGAGCCAGCGCCGCTATAGCTTCCCGGCCCCGCAGATCAGCCAGGAAGGCCGGAAGTGCGTCATAGGGCATGGCGGTATGGTGGCCTCGGGTCAGCCTTGCGCGCGGCGGCAGAATTTGCGCGATGTGGCCACGCCAGCGAGCGGGGTTCTCGCCCTCGCGGTAGCCCCGGGCCTTGGCCGCGTCTAGGACGGTCTCGATGCGCCCCCGGATGCGGCTGGCGGTCTCTGGCTTGTCCTGCCAGATCGGCTCCAGGATTTGCAGCACGTGGCCCGTGCCGATTGACCCCACAGGCAATTCGCCCATGACCGGATAGACGTAGGTCGCAAGCGTGTTGCGCCATTGCTGGCGGTGCTTGTCGTTGCGCCAGCTTGCCTCATTTGCCGCGATATAGGCCTCAGCAACTGCTTTGAACGTCACCCCGGCCACCTTAGCCGCCTGAGCCGCCGCAAGGGCCTCTGAGGCCTCTCTCTGGCGTTCCTCCAGCGGATCAATGCCTCGATTGACCTTGAGGCGAAGCGTGTCCCGGGCGGTGCGGGCTTGGGCCAAGGAAAGCCCGCCCGGGCCAGCCGCGCCAAGGCCAATGTCCCGCGCCTTGCCTCTGAGCATGAAGCGATAGACCCAAGACCGCGCGCCGGTGTCTTTGACCAGCAGGTAGAGCCCGCCTCCGTCCGCGTGGCGCCCTGGTTTGGCGCTTTTCACCGCAAGGGGCGTGAGCGCATTGCTGAGCTTGCGTGGCATGGCGGAGCGATCCCGTTCCCTAAAAGGCTCCCCGATAGTAGCGCGGTTTTAGGGGAACGCAACGGGACTGGCTTGGACGGGTATCCGGATGAAGTTTGCAGAAAGCGCAGATTTAGAACGAGAAATGCGGGAAATTTGGGACGGCGTTGGACGGTAGTTTGGCGGACTCCGTCTCCGCCATTTCATTCAACAAGCTAAGAATGCCTCAGGGTCGTGCTAGGCCGCTTGAGGTCCGTGCTTTTTGGCGAGCCGTGCGAAGTGCTCGGCGACCGTTTGCGCGAGCCAGTTGACCGGGTTCTCGCCCGGCCGATTGCGGCTGGACATCCATACGGCGAGGCAGGCGGTAGCGAACAGGCCGGCCGGGACACCGACGGTCAGCAGCGCGGGGAAGCCCGTGGCCGTGCTCAGGGCCTGACCCATAACCAGCGATGTTTCGAACAGGAACAACAGCACGCCGCCGATCACCATGGCCGAGCCCGCCCCGGCTCGCTTGGCGCTCAAGGCGAAGGGCACGGCCATCAGCGGCAGCAGCGGTAGAATCAGCGCGCGGGACGAGCGTGTGAACAGTTCGGCGAGCAACGCCTGGCGGGGCAGGGCGGGCGTGGCCTTGCCAAAGCCCTGCTTAGCCAATTCCAGCAGGGTGAGTTCGCTGACATTGTCGCCGCGTATCCGCAGGGACTTGGCCTGGGCGACCGGCAGGTCGAACCGGAACCGGGTGAAATCGGCGACATAGACTTCGCCGAGGGGTGTCGTGCTGACCTGGCGGCCGTCGCGAAGCACCAGAGTGGCCTTGGTTTCGCCAGGGGCTTTCAGGACCTCGGCCGTGGCGGCGGTCAGAACATCCTCGCGGCCGTCTGGCCCGAGTTCCCGGATGAAGATCCGCTGCAGATGACGGCCGCTGGCGTCGGCGGTGTCGGCGGTCAGCAGGATGTCCTTGCCGGCCGACAACAGCGCCTTGGGCCGCACGTCGCCGTTCCAGCCTGCATTCGCCACCGCGTGGAGCACCGCGTGATAGGCGTAGCGGCTGTAGGGCTGGATGAAGCCGAAGAGCACGATGCTGAAGACCATCAGCGCCGCGCCAAGCGCCACGAACGGCGCGGCGAAGCGGTCCAGCGATATGCCGCTGGCCAGGATCGCGTCGATCTCCGAGCTCTTGTTCAGACCGTTGACCACGACGAACAGGCCGATGAAGAAGCCGCCGGGCAGGGTGAGACCCACATAATGCGGCACCAGGTTCACCAGGAGCTCCATCAGGAACCTGAAGCCCTCTGTGGTCTGGGATAGCACCTGGAACGACCGCATCAGCCGCTCCATCAGGAACATCACCATGGTGCTGACCAAGACCGCCGACATGGGCGTCAAGGTTCGCCGCAGCAGGTAGCGGTCGATCGTGTTCGGGATCATCGGGCGGCGAGGCTCAAAGAACGGGCAGGCCGTTGGGCTGAGGCTCGACATAACCACCGGGTCTGGACCGCGCGGGGCTCGGGACCCGCCAGGTCGGTGTGCGCGCGGCGTGTCGGTCCAGAGCCTCGGCATAGACCTCGAACACCTCGTCGAGGATGTTTGTCCAGCGGTAGGCCGCGCTCCGGTCCAGCGCCTCGGCCGCCAGACGCCGCCGCTCACGCGCGTCGACCAGCAGCGTCGCCAGCGCTTCGGCAAAGGATGTCCGCTGGTCGTGCGCGCAGAGCAGGGCGTCCTTCCCGTGATGCAACAAGGCGCGGGTGTTGGGCGCGTCAGCGCACACCATGGCTAGGCCGCAGGCCATCGCCTCGAGATTGACGTTTCCGAACGTCTCGGTGGTGCTGGGATTGAAGAAGATGTCGCCACTGGCCAAGGCGCTCGCCAGGGTTTCGCCCGACAGGAAGCCCGTAAACACCGCGTCCGGCAGGCGGGTCTCGAACCAGGCCCTGGCCGGACCGTCCCCGATCACCAGCACCTGGGGTCCGAGGCCGGCCGCCCTCAGTCGCCCGATCGTGTCCGCGAAGGCCTCCAGGCCTTTCTCCATCACGATCCGGCCCAAGAACACGATCACGGGACGATCCGGGGCGAAGCCTTGCGCAAGGCGCCAGGACGAATCGCGTCGGCCTGGATGGAACAGCGTGGGGTCCACCCCGCGCGCCCAGGTGCGCACGCGGGTGGAGGGGGCGTTTGCCCGCACCTCCTCGGCGATGGCCTCGGTCGGGGGCATGACGTAGTCGCACGCGCCGTAGAACTTCCAGAGCTGGCGGCGGGCGAGCGGGCGCAGAGCGCCCAGCCCATAGTAGTCGAGATAGGTGTCGAACAGCGTGTGAAGGCTGGCGACCACCGGCACGTTCAACTGGCGACCGAACTTCAGCGCGGCCGAGCCCAGCAGGTCCGGCGCGGACAGGTGGATCAGGTCGGGGGCGAAAGCCTCAATATCCCGCCGGATGTGTGCGGGAAGGCCAAGCGCCACGCGGTAGTCGCTGCGAAACGGGACCTTGACCGACGGCACCGAGACGAGATCGCCGACGGGTGCAAACGCCGGCGTCGGAGAGGTCGGCGAATAGACCCGCACCTTGGCGCCCCTGGTGCTCTGCAAGTGGTCGACGAGTCGGTTCAGGGATTTGTTGGCGCCATCTAAGGTGTAGTTGTAGTTGCCGGAGAACAAAGCGATCCGCATCGACCGCGTTTCGCTCGCGCCCATGAGTCTCTGGCTTTCCATGCTCGCCCCTTCGCGTGTCGACTTGGTTTTGGACCAAGACGACACGCTCGCCCCTTCACCACACGAATTGTGATTACCGGATGAGGCGTACACCGGCTCATGTCGTGTTTTTGTGAAGGTGGGCCCGCCAATCCGTCACACAGTTGTCTTAGCGGTGCTCTGAGGACGCATTTTGGGGAAGTTTCGAGACGCCATGCGGTTAGTGGATGTCGCCGAGTTCTATTCACCGACCGGCGGCGGCGTGCGAACCTATATCGACCGCAAACTGCAGGCGGCCGAGCAGCTGGGTCACGAGTTGTTCGTGATCGCGCCGGGACCGCGCGACAGCTTCGAACAGCGCGGCGCGGGGGGCGTGATTCAGGTCCGCAGTCCCAGGCTTCCGTTCGACGCCAACTATCACATGTTCTGGAACGCGGCGCCGGTTCACGCTTGGCTGGATCGACTGGCGCCGGATTTGGTCGAGGCCTCCTCGCCTTGGCGAGGCGCGTGGATCGTCGCCCGCTGGTCCGGCTCCGCGCCGCGCGCGATGTTCGTGCATTCCGATCCGGTGGCCTCGTATCCGCAGCGCTGGCTCGCGCCCGTCGTCGGTCCGGAACAGGTCGACAGCCTGTTCTGGTGGTTCTGGCGGTACCTCCGCCAACTGACCGCGCACTTCGGGTCCGTGGTGGCGGGGGGAGCCTGGTTGGCCGACCGGCTGATGGGGCAGGGCGTCGAGGCCGTCACGAGCATTCCGCTGGGCATCGATCGTACGGCCTTCTCGCCGACGCTCCGCGACGAAGCCCTGAGGTCGCGCCTCCTGGGCGCCTGCGCTTGCCCCTCCGACGCCCGACTGGTGCTCGGCGTCGGCCGGTTTCACCCCGAAAAGCGCTGGCCCATGGTCATGGAGGCGGTCACGCGCGCCAGGGCCGGGACACCGCTGGGTCTCGTCTTGATCGGCGACGGCGTCGACCGCGCGCGCGTGCTTCGCGCCGCGGCCGGTAAGCCTCACGTCCAGATCCTGCCGCCGATCCACGATCGGCCGCGCCTGGCGGCGCATCTGGCCAGCGCCGACGTGTTGATGCACGGCTGCGAGTCGGAGACCTTCGGACTGATCCCGGCTGAGGCCATGGCCAGCGGCCTGCCTGTCGTGGGGCCTGATCGGGGCGGCTTCGCGCATCTGGCGCGTCCGGAGACATCGGAAGTCTACCAGTCGGGCGACACCGCTGCGGCGACAGCGGCGCTCGAGCGGCTTCTCGCGCGCGATCCGCAAACCCTGAGAGCCGCTGCGCTCCAGGCGGCGGCGGGCGTGCGACGCGATATCGACCACTTCACGGAGCTCTTCGACCACTACGCGTCTATCGTTCATAGGTCGCGGGCATGAGCGGCCCATCAGACGCCAATGCGGGGGATCAAGCCACTCAACCGGCGCCGGGCGCGACCACCTCGCGGGTATGGGTGTGGCTTGGCGGTCTGCTGTCTGTCGGCATGGTGGCGGCGATCGTTCTGCAGCTGGGCGGCGCCACGTCGGAGGTGCTGGACACCATCGGCCGTCTGCCGCTGCTGGTCTGGCCGGCGCTTGTGTTGCTGTACCTCGTCCAGCCTCTGTTCGACTTCGTGATCTTCCGTCGACTGTGGAACATGCCGCCGGCGGGCATAGAGGCCTTGCTCCGCAAGAACATCATCAACGAGGTGGTGCTGGGCTACAGCGGCGAGGCCTATCTCTATGTCTGGGCGCGCCGAGCGACGAGCGTGGTCGCCGAGCCCTTCGCGGCCATCAAGGACGCGAACATCGTCTCGGCCCTGTTGGGCAACCTGTTGACCTTGGTGCTGGCGGCGGTCAGCGCGACGCAGCTTCGCGACCTGGACTTCGCCCGCCAATTGGGGCCGGCGCTGTGGTCGGGTGTCATTCCCCTGGCCATCTCCCTCATCGTCCTGCTCTTCGGTCGGCGCGTGTTTTCGCTCGGTCTCGGCCAGCTGATTTATGTGGGCGTGGCCAGTTGCGTGCGGCTGGCGGTCTGGACCGGACTGACCGTCCTGGTCTGGCGCCTGGCGATGCCGGAGGTCCAGCCCGGCCTTTGGATCGTGCTACTGGCGATCCGCTACCTGATCTCACGCATCCCTCTGATTTCGAACAAGGATCTGGTGTTCGGAAATCTGATGCTGTTGTTGCTGGGCGCGCACTCGACGGTGGCGACCTTGCTGGCGGCTTTGGCCTTGGTGACGCTGATCATGCACCTGGTCGTCACGGTCGGGCTGGGCGCGCTCGACCTGGCGCGGCGGCTCCGGCGCGCTTCGGCCCGGTCAAGGGCGGAGGAGGGGCCATGACCGATTGGCGAGCGAGGATCCCTGGACGGGACATCTGGCGCGTGGGCCTGGTCCAGGCGCCGATCGCCGAGATCGCCCGGCTTGGCTTTTCCACCGCGCCGCCGGTCCGCTGGCTGGCCGAGGAGCCACGGCTGAAGTTCGTGGCCGACCCGTTCGGCCTCTGGCGAGACGGGCGCCTGTATTTGTTCGTCGAGGCCTACGACTACCGCACCCGCCATGGGGTCATCGAGGTGATCGAACTTGATGGGGCGTTCTCGGCCGTTCGGCGCGCGGTGGTGCTGCGCGAGCCTTGGCATCTGTCCTATCCGCAGGTCTTCGAGGCCGACGGCCAAGTCTGGATGCTGCCCGAGGCTCACCGATCGGGCGCGCTGACGCTTTATCGCGCGGCCGCGTTTCCTGACGTCTGGGAACCGGTGGCGCGTCTGACGCTGGACACGCCGGCGATCGACGCCACCCCGTTCCGCCACGGCGGGCTCTGGTGGCTGGCCTATTCCCCCACCGGACCGCAGCGCTGGAAGCAGGGCCGTCTTCACCTGGCCTTTGCGGAGCGTCTGAGCGGTCCGTGGCGACTGCACCCCGGCAATCCGGTCCGCAACAATCTGGCGTCCAGTCGTCCCGGCGGCACGGTCTGGATGGAAGACTCAACGCCCGTCTTGCCGGTGCAGGACTGTACGCTGACCTACGGCGGCGCTATCCGGCAATTGAAGTTTCTTCGGCTGGATCCCGAACGGTTCGAGGCCGAGGCCAGCGCGCCGCTCGCCCCGCCCTCCGACGCGGGCCGATATGCCATGGGCCTGCACACCCTGTCGGCGGCCGGTCCGGTCACGTTGTTCGACGTTAAGCGCATCGACCGCTCGCTTTGGGCGTCGCGGCAAAAGGCGACATCTTGCGCGTCCTGACCTTCCTGCACAGTTTCGAGCCGGGCGGCGTCGAGCGGATCGCTCTGCGGATGGTGCGGCAGTGGCGTGCGCAGGGCATGGATGCGCCGCTGTTCCTGGGGCGCCTGGACGGTGACATGCGCGCGGATGTCGGCGCCGGTCTTGAGATGATCTGTCCGCCGGGCGGCGGTCGCCATGTGGCCGGCATGGAGACGCTCTGGATGATCTGCACGCTGCCCGCCGTGGTGCGGCGGGTGCGCCCCGACGTTCTGTTCTGCGCGGGCAACACCTACGCCGTCGTAGCCGTGGCCCTGAAGATCCTGCTGGGGCGCGATTGTCCGCCCATCCTGTTGAAGATCAGCAATGATCTGGACCGTCGCGACCAGCCCGGCTGGTTTCGGATGGTCTATCGACTGTGGCTCCGCGTTCAGGGACGGCTCATTGACCACTTCGTAGGCATGGAAACGCCGATGGCCGAGGAGATCCGCGACGGCCTCGGCGTTTCGGCCGATCGGATCACGATCATTCCCGATCCCGCCTTGTCGCGGCCCTTGATCGAGCGTTTGCGGACGCGCCCCGGCGTTCCGCGCGTCGAAGGCGTCGGACGTCGCTTCGTGTGTGTCGCGCGGCTCACGCGGCAGAAGAACATCGCCCTGATGCTCCGCGCCTTCGCGCGCGGGGGCCAAGAGGGCGATACGCTGAGCGTGATCGGCGACGGGCCGGAGCGCGCTGCATTGGAGCGCCTCGCCCGGGATCTTGGCCTGGAGCTGCGGGTGCGGTTCGCGGGATATCAACCCGATCCGGTGCTCCAGTTGCCGTTGTTCGACGTATTGCTGCTCTCGTCGGACTATGAGGGCGTGCCGGCTGTGATCCTTGAGGCCCTGGCGGCCGGGTTGCCGATCGTCGCCACCGATTGCAGCCGCAGCATGCCGAGCTTGCTGGGCCATGGCGCATTGGGCCGGCTGGTTCCCGTCGGTGACGAGCAAGCCCTGGCCGAGGCTATCGCGAGCGTTGGTGTCTCGTCGCAGGATCAGAGCCTGAGCCTGGCCCAGGCCGAACGCTTCACAATCGAGGGGGCTTGCGAGGCGTACCGACGCGCCATGGCGGGGCTCCGCGTCTAGCGATTTCGTGGACTCCGAGGGGCGGGAGCGTCTGATCGCAGCTCCCGCCGCCCGATCAGATCCTATTTCAGCCCGAGCTTGGCCGCGATCTCGGCCCACGGCACGAGCTTGAAGTTCTGGGCCTCGGGCGGGGAGATGTTGCGGCCGTCCTGCGCGACGAAGGCGCCGGCTTCCAGGCCCGCGCCGACCGAGGCGCTGCTGACGTCCAGGCCATCGGTTTCGGAGACGCCATCCACGCCGTTGGAGCCATTGGCGGTCACCGCAAAGCTGCCGACATAGGCGTTGGCGCCCTCACGGCGGAAGACGGCGTAGGTGTTGTTGCCCTGGCTGGAGACAACTAGGTAGCCCTTGCCGTTGGGCTGCGCGTAGAGGCCGACACCTTCCAGATCGTCCTTGAGCGCGGGGTTGTCGGCAACGCGGGCGATCGCGGTCTTGGCCGATCCCGCCTTGGCGTCAGCGCTCAGTTTCCACAGCGCCACGTCCTCCTCGGCCACGTAGAGCGCGCCGGTCTCGTCGTCGGCGACGCAGCCTTCGGTCTGAGTGTCGAACCGCACGTCGCGCACGGCCCTGGCCACGACCTTGCCAGCCCCGTTGTCGGACAGCTGGAACTGTCGCACCAGCCCCTCGGGATCGGAGATGAAGGCGAACGTTCCGCCCTTGCGGTCGCGATACAGGCAAAGCCCGTAGGGATCGCTGAGCCCGGTGGCCTGGATCCCGTCGGCGACGCTGGTCAGCAGCCGGGTTTCGGGATCGATGGTGTAGAGGGCGACCGCCTTGTGCGTGCGGTCGCTTGCGGCCACCAGGGTGACGGTTTTGCCGCCCAGCTTGAAGCCGCCCCGCAGGTCCACGTTGTTCATCTTGCCGTCGGCAAGGTACTGCAGGCGCTTGCCCGACAGGTCGTAGACCAGCATGCCGCCCTTCTTGTCGGTGGCGATGATCGCGCTCTTCGCCGGATCGGTGGGGTGGACCCAGATGGCGGGATCGTCCGCGGCGTCGCCGTCATGGCCCACGGGTTCGGTCTCCATCGTCGCCTGGGTCAGGGCGACCCGGCTCTTGGCGACCGGAGGCGCATCCTCCCCGAGCGGCAGCTTCAGGGCGGCGGCGACATCTGCCCAAGACACGACCTTGCTGTTGCCGCCGGCCTTGCGATCATCCGCGATCAGCAGGGCTCCGCCGGGAAGGCTCGCGCCGACCGGGGCGCGCAGGCCAAACAGACCCGAGGGGCTCTCGATCGCCGGCGCGCCGTTCGCAGTCACCCGGAAGGCGCCGACGAAGCGATCGTCGGCGGAGCGGTCATAGACGTTGTAGTCGCCGGCGTCGGCGTTGGCCGCCACCAGATAGTTCGCGCCTGCGCCGCCGTTGATCACGGCCAGGCCAGCGACCTCGCCGGCGATGCGGCCCAGGCGGTTGGCGTCGATCAGCGTGGGCGCCGGATCGGCCTCCGGATCGGCGTCATAGCGCCAGACGCCGACGGCCTCCTGCGCCACATAGAGCGCGCCGCTGGCGTCGTCGGCGACGCAGTACTTCGCTTCGGACGACAGGCGCAGGCGACGCAGCACGCGCCCGTCGATCTGACCATCCGTGGTCGGATAAAGCAGCCACTGATCCAGCTGGCCCTCGCGCCCCATGACGAAGGCGTAGAGCGCACCATCACGCGCGCTGCGGTGCAGGCAGACGCCTTCACCCGAAAAGCCCAGTTGGATCGGCCGGGCGTCGACCGCTACGATCTGGCCCGTTGCATAGTCCCGGCCGAACACGCGCAGGCGGCCGGCCTGACGATCCAGCGCCACGACGAGGGCGCGCGCGCCGTCCTCGCGGGCGTCGACCGCATAGACCTCGCCGCCCGGTACGGCGGCCGTGCGCTGACCGTTCAGGTCGTAGATTTCAAGGCCGCCCAGTTCACCGGTCGCGGCGATGACGCTCTTTCGTGGATCGGCGGGATTGCGGAGCACCACCACCCCATTGGCGCCGCCGCGGGCGGTGGGCGTGGTCGCGCTGACGACGCTGACGCCGGGCGTGGTTTGGGCCAACGCCGGCGCGGCGGTCATCAGCGCCAGCAGGCTGGCGGCGAGTTTCAGTCGAGTCATGGCGGCGCCCCTCTTGTTCTTCGATCTGCTTGGCGGGAACTAGACCCCCAACGCTGACGGGAAGCTGACGGAACCGCGACAGATTTTGCACGCTGCGAGGTCCGCCTCGCCGCCCGTGGTGACGCTCAACGCCTTGACGTCGTCGTTTTTGCCTTCGAAGTTGGCGCCAGGGAGAGCGGCTTGAGGCGCATCCCAGTGTTTCAAGCGAATGCCATGAAAGTCGGGTAGGGGGCTTCATTCGAGGGCGCGCCGCCGATCTCGCGCGCCAGGGGATGCTACGCAATGCTTGATCTTGTCACCGTCACGGCCGAGGAGTTCGCCGACCTGCGCGCCAGTCTGCCGGCGATTACTGACCGCTATCTCTTCGACGTGTTCGGCATCAGCGAGACGACCTGGGTCAAGCTGCGCAAGGGCCTGCCGATCAAGCGCGTGACCCTGGAGCGGGCGCTGGCCAAGCGCGAGCGCTGGCGAGCCCAGGGCGGCGCCAGCCGGGTCGCGGCCTGACCAGAAGCCGCCCGCGCGCTCGCACATTGTAGCGAAGTCGCCCGGACGGAGCGATGATCCGGCGTTGCGGCGCGTCAGCCGCGTGTCAGGATGGTCGTGGAATCGTCAGGTCCATGATCCAGTCCCAATCCATATTCCGCGCTGCTGTGATCGCCCTGGTCGTCTCGGCCGGGATGAGCGGCGCGTCCGCTCTCGCCAGCGAGAGCAAGAAGAAGAACCACGAGGTGGCGCGCCAGGCGCTGCTTCGCAAGGAGGTTCTGCCGCTGACACAGATTCTGGCGATCGCCGCCCGGCGCGCGCCGGGCGAGGTCATCGAGGTCGAGTTGGAGGACGCCGGGGGCGGGCGGCTGAAATACGATCTGAAGATCCTGGCCAAGAATGGGCGTGTGCGGGAACTTGAGCTCGACGCCAAGACGGGCGCGACCCTGAAGCTTGAGGACGACTGAGTGCGGGCTCTGATTGTCGAGGACGATCCCGTTGTTGGTCTGGACCTGAGCAAGGCGCTGAGCGGGGCCGGCTTCGTGGTCGATCTCGCGCGCGACGGCGAGGACGCTTCGTTCCGGGGCGAGGTCGAGGACTACGCGGTTGCGATCCTGGACCTCGGACTGCCGCGTCTCGACGGTCTGTCGGTGCTGCGACGTTGGCGGGCCAATGATCGGACCTTCCCGGTGCTGATCCTGTCGGCGCGCGGTGACTGGACCGAGAAGGTCGAGGGCATCGAGGCCGGCGCCGATGATTACCTGGCCAAGCCCTTCGAGATGGGCGAGCTGCTGGCCCGGGCCAGGAGTCTCGTGCGCCGGGCCGCCGGCCGTATGTCGCCGGTGATCGAGGCCGGCCGTCTGGCGCTGGACACCCGCAGGATGTCCGCCACGCTGGATGGCGCGGCGGTCCGGCTTTCGCCGCTGGAGTTCCGCCTGCTGGACTGCCTGGCGCACAATCCCGGCCGCGCCGTGTCGGCGGGGGAGCTGGCCGAGCAACTGTACGGTGTGGCCGACACCGCCGACACAAACGCTATCGAGGCCCTGGTGACGCGTCTGCGCCGCAAGGTGGGGGCGGACGTCATCGAGACGCGCCGAGGCTTCGGCTATCTGCTGTCCGGCGGGGCCGCGTGAGGCGCGGTTCGCTGCGATGGCGGCTGATCGCGGGCGGCATGCTGGCGATCCTGGCGGCGCTGGTCGTCGCGTGGCTAGCCATGATCTGGTTGTTCGATCGTCACATCGTTCGCCGCGAAACGGCCGAGCTGAGCCGGACGGGCGAGGCGCTGGCGGCCGGACTGAAGCTGAAGCCTGACGGCGCGCCGGTCGTCCAGGCGGCGTTGCCCGATCCTCGGCTCTCCCGGCCGGCCGGCGGGCTGTATTGGCAGGTCTCGACGCCGCAAGGCGCCGATCGGTCGGTGTCGTTGTGGGACCAGGCGCTTGGACCGCCGAGTGTCGCGCCTGTCAAAGAGTGGGCGTCGCGTGTCGCCGCCGGACCTTTCGACGACGAAATCCTGCTGGTCGAGCGATCGGTGCGGCCCGATCGCGGTGGGCCGGCCGTGCTGATCCAGGTCGCCAGTGACCAGAAGGCCCTCCGCGCCGCCCGAGAGTCGTTTGGCCGGGACCTCGCGCTCTTCCTGGCCGCTCTCTGGACGGTGCTGTCGGCCGCCGCCGCCCTGCAAGTCACTCTGGGCCTGTCGCCGCTCAAGCGCGTTCGGGAGGATTTGGCGCGGCTGCGCAAGAGCCCCTCGGCGCGGATGTCGGAGGTCCACCCCTTGGAGATCGCGCCGCTGGCCGAGGCTATCAACGCCTTGGCGGAGGCGAGAGAGGGCGATCTGGCCCGAGCGCGCCGCCGAGCCGGTGATCTGGCCCATGGCCTCAAGACGCCGCTCGCGGCCCTGGCCGCTCAGAGCCGGAGGGCGCGGGAGGCCGGCGCGGCCGAGGCCGCCGATGGGCTGGACGATGCGATCGCCGCCGTTGGCGCGGCTCTGGAGGCCGAACTCGCCCGCGCCAGAGCGGCGGCGGCGCGCGAGACCACGTTCGCCGCCGAGAGCGCGCCGGCCAAGGTCACCGAGCGCCTGATCGCCGTCCTGGAGCGCACGGCGGAGGGCGAGCGGCTTATCTTCGACATCGACCTCGCGGATGACTTCAACGTTCCCGCCTCTCAGGACGTGCTCACCGAGATCCTGGGCGCGCTGATCGAGAACGCGGCCCGCTATGGCCGACGTCGGGTGCGCGTGTCGGGAGGACCGATCGCACGCGGGTGTTGTCTGGTCGTCGAGGACGATGGCCCCGGCCTGGACGAAGGGCGGGCCGAGGCCGCCCTGGCGCGGGGCGCCAGACTGGACGAGGCAGGACCCGGTCACGGCTTGGGGCTGGCCATCGCCCGTGATCTTGCCGAGGCTTCGGGAGCCGCCCTGCGGATGGATCGCTCACCGCTCGGCGGCCTTCGGGTCACCGTTCAGTGGGAGGCCCCTCCCGGCTGATCGGGCGCCTTTACTTGAAGTTTGCCTTTCTCGCGGAGGGTGGCCCATCGAACACTCGGCGGGCCCATGGCGCTTCCTTCCTTCGCTCAGTCCGTTTCGCCGTCAAATGGCGACGAAAGCCGCATTCTCTCCCACCTGGAACAGGCGCGGGGGGCTATCGAGGGGCGTTTTCTCGAGGTCGGCGACGTGCTGTCCCGGATCGTCGACGGCGCCAATGTGCTGATCGACTCCCTGGACCGAACCCGTGATCGGCTCACGGGTGACACGGTTCGCGCTGCGACAAATCAGCTCACCGACGCGTCGATGCGGCTCAGGAGCCTGCCGGAATCCCTTCGCGAACGTCGTGACCGGATCGGCGATCTGATGCGGGCGGGCGGTGATCTGACCGTGCATATCGAGGATATGCGCCAGCATCTGGCCTACCTCCGGGTCTTCGGCGTCAACATCAAGATCACTTCCGGCGGGATCGCTGCGGCAGGCCCTGAGTTCGCGATCTTCGCGCAGGAAATCTGCGACTGTATCGAACTGGGCAGAGGGCAACTCGACACCTTCCGCGCCGACCTCGCCAAGCTCGATGAGGTCCTGAGCGCGGCCGTCGCGCACGAGGAGCGGCTGCGGCGGCGTTGCGAGGAACTGGTGCCGGCGATCCCTGACGCCTTGGTTTCGGAAGCCTCGGCGGTGAGCGCCCACCAGGCGACGGTCGCCGAGATCAGCAGCAATGTCGGCGAACTGGCGCGGGGTCTTCGCAAGAAGATCGGCGCGGTCCTTGGCGCACTGCAGATCGGCGACATCACCCGCCAACGCATCGAGCACGTTCAGCACGGCCTCGTCCTGCTGGAGACCTTCTCCGAGGCCCAGGCGCTGCCGGCCGAAGCGCGGGGGCGCCTCGACGGCTTCATGCGCCGATTGCTGGCCGCTCAACTGGCGGCGACGACCCGTGACTTCCAGACCGAGGTCTCCCGGATCGGCCACAATGTCAGCGCGATCGCGGGCGACGCCGACCAGATCATGCGACTTAGAGATCACGCGCAGGGACGGGCCTCGGACGGCGAGGGCAGCTTCCTGGCGGGCCTTGAAGCCAGCCTCGTCCAGGCCTCGGCGCTGGTGCAGGACATCGACGCGGGCGAACGCCTGGCCGAGGAGGTCAGCCGTTCGGCTGCGAGCGCCGCCCACGCGCTGGCGACCCAGATCCAGGCCATTCAGAACATGCGCGCCGACGTGCAGATGATGGCGCTGAACACCACCCTGAAATGCGCGCGTATCGGGGAGACCGGCAAGCCGCTCGGGGTCATCGCCATCGAACTGCGCCAGCACGCCGGCCACCTGGAAATGTCCGCCGCGCGGACCTTGGCGGCGCTGGAGGGGCTCTCGATGAGCGCCGGCGCCTCGGCCGGACACGATGCGGAAGGCGGCGCCACCCTGGTGGCCGGCCCCCTGCAGTCGGCGGTGGAGCGCTTCCGCACCACCGGCGAGGAGATCGATGGCGATCTCGCCGCCGCCGCCCGCGAGGGCGAGGGCGTCGTCGACCTGCTGCGTCGGGCCGTCGCGCGCTTCGACTTCCACGGTCATGTGGGATCGTATCTCGACAAGGCGGCGAGCGAACTCGACGCGGGCGCCGGCGACAACGGGCCCTTGGACGACCTGATGCCTGTCCTGGGGCCGATGCTTCAAAGCCTGGCGCGCACCTACACGATGGTGCAGGAGCGCGAGGTTCATGCCGCGATGACGGCCGATCTGGGCGAACTGCCGGAACCCGCCGCGCCCGCCGTCCTGGTGGACGACGACGTTCTGTTCTGATGGGCGTTTGGCAGGCGCCCTTCGGACGCCCGCCTCAGCGCTCCGATCTAGCGCTTCGAAACCTTGAGGATTTCGCCGGCCAGCGCCTGCAGCGGTGCGATCCGATCGACGCAGCCGCGCGCTATGGCCTCCTTGGGCATGCCGAAGACGACGGACGTCGCCTCGTCCTGAGCGATCGTGATAGCCCCGGCGCTCTTCATCTCTTCCATGCCCCGGGCCCCGTCGTCGCCCATGCCGGTCATGATCACCGCGACGGCGTTCGATCCGGCCGAGCGGGCGGCTGAGCGGAACAGGACATCCACCGAAGGCCGGTGTCGGGAGACCAGCGGACCATCCTTGACCGAGACGTAGTAGCGGGCGCCGCTGCGCTCCAGCAGGGTGTGCTTGTTGCCCGGCGCGATCAGCACCCGACCGCGCAGCACCGTATCGCCGTCCTCGGCCTCCTTCACCGACACGGCGCAGAGGCTGTCCAAGCGTTTGGCGAACGAGGCGGTGAACTTTTCGGGCATGTGCTGGACGATGACGATCCCAGGGGAGTCGGCGGGAAGGCCTTCGAGCACCTGCCTCAGCGCTTCGGTCCCGCCGGTGGACGCGCCGATGCACACGACCGTCTCGGTGGTGCGCGCCATAGCTCGACCGTCGGGTGGTGGAAGCATGGCGTCGGCCGTGAGCTTCCGCTGGGGTTCGTGGGCGCCATGCGAGAGCGGGACGGGGGCGCGCCGCGCCCCGGCCACACGCGCGCTGGCGGCGGCCTTCACCGCGTCGCAGATGCGGATGCGCGACTCGACCAGATGCTCCGCCACGCCCATGCGCGGCTTGAGGATCACGTCGACCGCGCCGGCTTCCAGCGCCTGCAGCAGGGTCTCGGAGCCCGCCTCGACCAGGGACGAGCACATGACCACCGGCACAGGGTGCTGGCTCATGATCTTGCGCAGGAAGGTGATGCCGTCCATTCGGGGCATCTCGACGTCCAGGGTGATGACGTCCGGGATCTCGTCGCGGATCCGGCGGGCGGCGACGAACGGGTCGGAGGCCACGCCGATCACCTCGATCTGCGGATCGGACTCCAGGATGCTGGCCAGGGTCTGCCGGACCGTGGCGGAGTCATCGACGATCAGAACACGGACTTTTCCGGTGATCGGCACGGGCTAGCACCTCTGGAAGACTGTATTGGCGACCTGTCGGACGGGGAGATCCAGGCCGACGATCGACTCCGAATGACCCAGGAACAGGTGGCCGTTCGGCCGCAGGTGGCGGCACAGCCGCGAGAGCACCTTCGCCTGGGTGGCTTTATCGAAATAGATCAGAATGTTGCGGCAGAAGATGATGTCCATGTCCTGATCGAGGGGATAGTCCTCCTCCATCAGGTTGAGACGGCCGAACAGGACCTTTTCACGCAGGCTGGGAGCGATCCTGACCTCGCGCCGCGAGGCGTCCCTGGACTGACGCACATAGCGCCGTCGGAAACCCTCCGGTACGGGGTCGATCATCGCGTCCGGATAGCGGCCGTCCAGCGCCTGGGCCAGCACCTCGGTGCAGATGTCGGTGGCGAAGACGGTGTAGTCCAGCCCGCGCTGCTCCCTACAGAACGCGTCCAGCACCATCGCCAGGGTATAGGGCTCCGCCCCCGTCGAGGCGGCCGCGCTCCAGACCTTGATCTCACGGCGTCCCGCCTTGGCCAGCCGGGGCAGCAGCGTCTGTTCGAGATAGGTGAAGTGGACCGGTTCGCGGAAGAATTCGGTCTTGTTGGTGGTGACCGCATCGATCAGATGCACGGTCTCGGTGTCGAGCCCATGCTCCTCGAATAAAAAGCGGCAGTAGTCGTTGACGTTGTCGTAGCCGTGCACGCGCATGCGGCGGCGAAGCCTGCCCTCGAGCATGGTCTTCTTGTTGCCGGGCATCTTGATGCCGCTGTAATCGTGGATGAAAACGGCGAGGCGGTTGAAGTTCTTGGCGCTCAGCGGCTCGCCGATGGCGGCGGGCTGCAGGGCGAGGGCGGCTTGGGACACGGCAATCCTTAGGGAACGCGGGACTCGTGCGATTAGGCGGCTTGGGCGATGAGCGCGGCGTCCTGACCGGTCAGCAGTCGCGCCAGGTCGAAGATGACGACGAAGCCGCTGTCGCGACGTACGACGCCCTGGATGTAGTCCGAGCGCCAGGGAACGCCGATGTCCGGCGCGGCCTCGATCTGGCTTTCGGAGAAGGCCGCGACTTCGATGACTCGATCAGCCACCAGGCCCAGCGAGAGCGTGCGATCGTCGATCGGCACGTCCACGACCAGGATCCGGGTCGTCAGCGTGGGGTCGATCCCCGGCAGACCCAGCTTGCGGCGAAGATCCAGGGTGGGGGTTCCCCGGCCGCGCACATCGGTCAGGCCCAGCATATAGCCAGGGCCTTCGGGGATCCCGAAGGGCGGCGCGAAGTCCAGGATCTCCCGGACGTAGGCCACGGGGACGGCGAAGACCTCCGCCCCCAGACCCAGGGTGACGTATTGACCATCGGCGGCGCGGCTCAAGTTCCGTACTCCTTGAAAGCGGCGTCGTCGGCGTCCGCGCTTCCGTGCGCCATGTCCAGGGCGAAGCCCGCAGCGCGGGCCTGCTGGGAGGCGACGGCGCGGGGCGAGGCGGCCTTGGCGGGCGCCTTGCGCGCGGCGGTGGTGACGGACCGTTTGACGGGCGGCGCGGCGGCTGGACGGGCGCCGCTCGTGCTGTTGGTGCGGAAGAACGAGATCGAGGCCTGCAGTTCCTCGGCCTGGGCGGCCAGTTCCTCGGAAGTCGCCGACATCTCCTCGGAGGCCGAGGCGTTCTGCTGGGTGACCTTGTCGAGCTGCTGGATGGCTTCGTTGATCTGGCTCGCCCCGATGTCCTGTTCGCGGCAGGCGGCGCTGATCTCGGAGACCAGTTCAGCCGTCTTGCGGATGTTCGGCACCAAGGTTGTGAGCATCTCGCCGGCGGCCTGCGCGGCCTTGACCGTGTCGCTGGACACGGCGCTGATCTCGGCGGCGGCGGTCTGGCTGCGTTCGGCCAGCTTGCGGACTTCCGAGGCGACGACGGCGAAGCCGCGACCATGCTCGCCGGCCCGGGCGGCTTCGACAGCGGCGTTCAGGGCCAGGAGGTCGGTCTGGCGGGCGATCTCCTGAACGATGGTGATCTTCTCGGCGATCGTCTGCATGGCGCCGACCGCGTTGCTGACCGCCTGGCCCGAGGTCTCGGCTTCGATCGCCGACTGGCGGGCGATCTTCTCGGTCTGCGCGGCGTTGTCGGCGTTCTGCTTGATGTTCGACGCCATCTCTTCCATCGAGGCGCTGGCCTGCTCGGCGGCAGAGGCCTGCTCGGTGGCGCCCTGGCTCATCTGCTCGGAGGTGGCCGAGAGCTGCTGGCTGCCCGCCGACACGTTCTCCGAGGCCGAGACCGCGTCGGCGACGACACCGCGCAGGCGGTCGACCATGCGCTCCAGCGCCAGGCCCAGGATATCCCGATCCGACCGCGGCCTTGGCTGCACCGTCAGGTCGCCGTCGGCGATCTTGTCGGTGAGGGCGGCGGTTTCACGCAGATTGGCGGTCATGCGCTCCAGCGCCAGGCCCAGCGTGTCCTTGTCGGAGTTCAGCTTGATCTGAACGGTCAGGTCGCCATCCGCCACCTTGTCCGCCAGGGACGCGCTGGCCTGAAGGCTGTCGACCATGCGCTCAAGCGACATGCCCAGCGTGTCCTTGTCAGACAGCGGCTTCGGTCGCACGCTCAGGTCGCCGCCTGCGACCTTGTCGGCCAGGGCAGCAGTCTCCCGGAGGTTGCCGGTCATGACATTGAGATAGTCGATGAGATCCTTGATCTCGTCGTTGGTCGTCACCGTGACGGTGTTGTTGAGATCGCCGATGGACACCGCCTGGACGGCCTCACCGGCCTTGCGCAGTCCCAGGGTGACCGTCCGGGCGATCCAGAAGGCCGCAGCCACGCCGAGGGCCAGGGCGAGAGCCATCAGGCCAATGAAAACCGAGCGCGCGTTGGCGAAGATCTTGTCGCCCGTGGCGCTGGCCGCCTTACCGCCGGCGACATTCAGGTCGACCAGCTTCAGGAGTTCGCTCGACATGTCGTCGTAGTTCGCCTTGCTGTCCTCAAGCGCCTGCGCAGCCGCCACGTTCTGGTTCTGGCGGGACAGAACGAGCGCCTTCTCGGCCGCCTCGACGTAGTCGTCGTACTTGCGCGAGAAGGACGCGTAGAGCGCGCGCTCCTGTTCCGACGAAATCAGCTTCTCGTACCGCGCACGGTCCTGTGCGATCTGGCCCGTCAACGTCTTGAGTTGCGTGTCGATGGACGCCATGTCGGCGGGGTCGGTCGAGGTGACGTGGGTATAGTGCCCAACCCGCAGGTCGGACGTTTCCGTGTTGATGCGATGGACCACATCAATGCTCGGCATCCAGTTCTCGGTGATCACGGTCGACTGATCATTGATCGTCCCCATCTTGATCACGCCGGTGGCGCCGAGGGTCGCTGTGAGCAATAGAACGACGGCGAAGGCGCCGGCCAGCTTCAACTTGATCGTTGCGCGCATTGGTCTTTATTCCTTGGGCGAGCGTGCGATTGGGGGGAGCGAGCTCAGGCGTACTCGCGGAAGTCGGCGTCATCGGCGTCCGGGCCGCCCTTGGTCAGGTCCAGGGCGAAGCCGGCCACGCGGGCTTGTTGGGCCGCCACCGGCGTGCGCGCGGGCGACTTGGGCTTGGTCGCTGCGGGCGTCGAAGCGCGCTTGACCGACGATGTCGGGCGAGCGGCGGGGCGACGGGCGCCGCCGGCGCTGTCGGTGCGGAAGAAGGCGATCGAGGCTTGCAGTTCCTCGGCCTGGGCGGCCAGTTCCTCGGAGGTCGCCGACATCTCCTCGGAAGCCGAGGCGTTCTGCTGGGT
>Ga0102832_1000439_pt1 | contig 71225 bp, 61 predicted proteins | sample EBPBio282013_DNA_FD_88942 | JGI IMG/M metagenome (GOLD analysis project Ga0102832, IMG submission 88942) | Wastewater treatment Type I Accumulibacter community from EBPR Bioreactor in Madison, WI, USA - Reactor 2_5/28/2013_ DNA (Illumina Assembly) | ecosystem: Engineered > Bioreactor > EBPR >...
ACCGCTGGAGGATTTGAGTTGGATGTCCGTCAACACGAGATCGGGTTGCAGGGTGGCGATGGCTTCTATTGCTTCGCGTGCATCCTCGGCCTCGCCGCACACGATCAAATCATTCTCGCGTTCAAGCGCGGCGACGATGCTCTGTCGCATCAACGGGTGATCCTCGATGACAAAGACCCGGCGTTTCAGAATCCGCGTCGGTCGTTGAACTTTTGTGGCGTTCACGAGAGCAGATTACGTCGGGCCGGAACTTCTGCCCATTGGCGCGGCAGTCACGCGCTCGTAAAGAAGGAAGAATGCGGCGGATAAAGGAAATGCTTATATGGGCAGAGACATGGGGAAAGACTCCAACCCAAATCCAATAGAAATGTAACCCGCGGCAGTCCCGATAAGTGGTTAACGTTCGCTACTCGCTGGACCAGCGCAGTCCAGAGTGCCGTCGGCAACCGCGTTTAACTGCGATGCTGAGAAGCCCGGTTTGCCTCCCGCCGGTTGGCTCGCCACGCAGACGGGTGACGGTTCAGTAAAGTGGACGGCCGAAAGAGAATCCGCCGCGCCGAGCGGACCGCAGGTGCTGAAGCAATCGGGCAACGCGGATCATCCCGTATGTCTCGCGACCAACTTGCCTTTTTTCGCGGCGTGCGCGAAAGCGACGCTGAAGCAGAGTGCGATGATGAGGAGGCGTGGCTTCATGAGTTTTTTGTTTCTCAAAAGGCGAATGAAAGTCCCGCGTAATAGTTACGCCCATAGGCCGGGTCAATACCGTTGCTGCGAATGCGGGAGTAGTAATCTTCATCGAAAAGGTTGTTGATCCCGGCGATGACACTCACCGCGTTCTTGTAAACCTTCACCTCAGCCGTCAAATCCCAAACCATGTAGGCGGGAATGCGAAAGTTGGCCGAGTTGGCATCGTCGGCAAAGTGCTCGCCGAGGAACGTGCCGAGCATCGCCAGTTTGACACGGTTCTTCCAGCGGTAGATGCCGCCGGCCCGCACCAGGTAATCGGGAGCGTATTGTGGAGTCGCACCTTCCAACGGACCAGAGACGAACTCGGCATCAAGCAATTCCACATTGCCGTAGAGACTGAACGACCCAAGCGTTTCGCCGTGCGTGGTCTTCGCGACTTCGTCATAGAGGCCAATCAAATCCAGTTCAGCCGAGGCATCCCAGCCCTTGTTGATCGAACGGCCCACGTTTTGGAAATTGCTTCCCACCCGCCCGAACCGGTCGTCGTAATCAATGAGGAAAATGCTCGTGTCGAACATCAGCCATTTGCGCGGCGTGCCTCGGATGCCCACTTCGTAAGTCCACGTCTTGCCCGGCTCTAAACTGCTGCTGATCGTGTCGTTGACTCCCAAGGGAACGGCGTCCGTGTAAGTCTTGGCCTTGTAACCCTGCGAAATGTTGCCGTAGATCTCAGTCTTGTGCCCAAGGTCGTAGGCCAACCCGAGTCCAACCAAGGGGACAACATCCACGTAAGAATCCTTGGACAAGTTGGTCTTGACGGTTGGCGTTTCGCCCGTGCCGAGGTTCAGTTCTTCATCAATGCTCTGGCTGATGTTCTCCAACCGAAGGGCCGGTATGACGCTGAGACGGTCAAGCGTGAATTTGTTCTCGATGAAGGCCGCCCCGTAGATGGTTTCGCGTTGGGCCTTTTGGCGAAGCTCTCCATCCTCGGCGTCCGGCGCATTGCCGCGCCGCACCGTGTAGGGAGAATCGGAGTAATACGTGGTGAATCCTCCCGCCAGGGTGTGCTGCTCCTCCCAGGCATACCAGTTGTGGCGAAGGCGCACGTCGCTGCCAAAAGTGTAAAATTCCTGCAACTGGATGAGGTTGTTATCCGCGCTCGCTCCAGTAGGCAGCGTGCCGAAACCAGTGCCCTGTTGCCGTTTGCTGAAGCGACTGAAATAGCCGGCGTAAGCGGTGGCAGTCAGCAGCGTGTCTTCGGAAAAGTCGTGCTCGAAGGTGAGCGACGGCTGGTAGCGTTCCACGCGGACGCGATCAAACTGGTTCTGCGTCGCGTTGCGATTTGCGTTGTAATTGAGCGTTCCCGGTCCAGTCGCCAGCGTCAATCCCCCCGGCTCGCCGCTGTCCGCACTGAAGGCGTCCATGTTGAAGATCCAACGCGTCTCCTTCTGCGCGTCGAGAACGATTTTGAAACTGCCCCCCAGCGTTTCGTAATCGCTGTTGTTCTCGCGAAAACTGTCGCCGGAACGCCGACTGAAATAAGCCAGGTAGCCCAGCCGTCCTATCGTTCCATCAACGGAAGCGTAGGTCGAAAGCAGATTGTCCGAGCCGACGATTTGCTGCGCATTGACCGCCAACTTGCGATCCGTGCGCGGCATGTGCGTCACGTAATTCAGCGCGCCAGCGGGCTGAGGTCCATAGAGCAAAGATGAACCTCCGCGGAAGAACTCCAGCCGGTCCACCGACTCAAACGGCGGCGCGTAATACACGGTCGGATAACCAAACAAATCCGCGACGAACGGAACGCCATCCTTGGTAACCAGCAGATTTTGCGTTTCATGGGGATCGCCGATGCCGCGCGAGCCCAGACTGAGCAGGCTCGGATTTGAAAGCTCGCTGACCAGCAGTCCGGGCGTTTGGGAAAATGCCTGCCGGTAATTGTCCGTCTGGATTTGCGGCATCGCGTCGAAGTCAATCACCGTGGTCTTCTTCCCGGAATAAACCTTCGTGCCAACCACGTCCGGTAGAAACGGTCCTTGAATTTTCCCCTCGTAACCGGCCTCAGGAGTTACAACAACGTCGGGCAGGCGAACCGGGGCGTTGGTAGGCGCGGTGTTCGTTGGCGCAAGCGGACTTTCTTGGGCGTGGGTGAGATGGCCGACAGACATGCCAAGCAGCACGGGAATCGCCATCGCCGCCTGCATCCATCTGCAATTTGAGAATCGGCCAATCAACTTTAGGGTAATGAGCTTTCGTTGCTTCATGTCGGCGCAGTTTGCCAACTGATTGCAAGAACTGCTGTCGGTTGATTGCTATTTTCTAACGGTGCGTTGCAACGAGCACGACGAATAATCCAAAGTTGGATTGGGCGGAGCAATTCCTCGACACCCTGACTTTCGATGCACCTCTGGTTTCAGTCATTATAGGATTTCTGACAGTCTGAGCACCCGTGAATATAGGTTCAGTTCATTTGGCGCTGGCAGCAGTTGCTCCGCTCCCCGGTCCACTTTGAGCAGCGACCCAGCGGATGGCAAATCGCTGAAACTCCGGCGTGGTGCTGAAGCCAAGCTTTTCTTTGATGTGCATTCGATGCACGTCCACGGTTTTGGGACTGAGATGAAGGCGCTGCGCGATTTCGTCTGTGCTCCAGCCTTCGCCAAAGAGTCGCATCACTTCCATTTCCCGGTCGCTCAATTTGGTTTCCGGCCCGTCGCCCACTTTTCCCGAAGGCGCGGCGACGGATTCCAAAATCTTGGCGGACACGCGTGGACTCACGGCGATTTGTCCACTCAACACGGTGCGGATGGCGTGCGCGAGTTGCTCGTCTGAACCCGCGCCTTTCATCACGTAGCCGCGTCCGCCCGCCCGCAAGACGCGCGCGGCGTAAAGCGATTCGTCCTGCATAGACATGGCGAGCACCGGCAATCCAGGATGGACCGCTTGAATGTCTTTGAGAAGTTCCAAGCCGTCCTTGTCCGGCAACGTCATGTCCATGAGCACGAGGTCCGGTTTCAACTTTGGGATCGCCTCCATCGCCTCGCGCGCCGTGTCGCGGAACGAGATGTACGGATTGAGCAGTGCCATGGGCCTTCCCCTTCGTGTCGTGGTCCGGGCCCAGTCTGGTGGCCCCCACTGACAGCGGGCAGTGCATCCTCTGCTACCAGCGGTTGTGGACGTCCTCCGCCCACCCGTAGAGCCCGTCGAAGGCCAGGCCGTCGAACGTTCCCGACCACGTGCCGAAGCACTGGTCGGTGCGGGCAGAGACCACGACCAGGTTCGAGGAGGCGCGGCGGTCGTACTCCGGGGTGAAGGTCGCGTCCAGCCCGCCCCCGGTGACCCGCCACGGACGCCGCCAGTCGGCCAGGTCGTAGCGCCAGTCGAGCTCTGTGGAGATCTTGTGCATCACGCCGTCGACGAGGATCCCGTTCTCCGTCGAGCCGGTGCCGGCGGTCCAGCGTCCGCCCACCTGGACGCCGATCGTGTGCCCGCCGGACACCCCGGAGCCGGCTCCCCAGTTCCACGCGACGTCGTAGGGCCAGCGTCCCCGTCCGTGGTCGAGGACGGCCCACGAGCCCCCCGGCACGTCGTGGCGCTGCCCGTCGATGACCAGCGTCCCGGAGGCGGGCAGCGCGACGTCCTTGACCGTGTACTGGAACCGTCGCCGCGACCACGGGACGACGACCGCCAAGCAGTCGTGGGCGGCCGGACGGGTGACCGTGACGTCGAACGACACGGCGGAGGTCTCTGCCCGGAGACGGACGGCGCCCTCTCCGGGAGTGATGTCGATGGCGAGCCCGGTGGCGCGCGCCCGCGCGGGTCCCGCGCCCAGGCTCGCCGGGAGCGTGGCCCCCCGCGCCGGCAGGACGGTCGCCGCCGCCGGCCACGCCTGCTGCGAGCGGCGGTCGAACACCCACACCTCGTGGACGGCGGCGTAGTCGATGTGCGACGCGGTCAGCGCCAGCACGTGGGTGGGCGTGACGACGTTCCAGTACTCCCACCGCTTGTTGCGCGGCCACCCGCGGCGTCCCCCGATCCCCGAGGTGTCCACCAGCGGCCGGCGCGCCCAGCCGATCGCGTCCGGGTTCAGCGTGCCGTCCGGGAGGGTCAGGGAGACGGGCGCGGTGAGTTCTCGCTCCATGGTGACATCATCGCGGGACGCGCTGCGCACCCGGGGACGCGCACCGGCCCGGGCGACACCCGGTCGGCACAGGCTGCGCGGCTACTCCTCCAGGGTGGTGAGGTCGCCCTCGTCCTGGCCGAGCGCGCGGGCCTTCAGCACCCGGCGCATGATCTTGCCGGAGCGGGTCTTGGGCAGCTTGTCCGGGAAGTCGATCCAGTCCGGCTTCGCGATCGGGGACAGGTGCACCGAGACGTGCTTGCGCAGGTCCTCGGCCAGCTGGGGACTGCCCTCGTAGCCCATGCGCAGCACCACGAAGGCGTGGATCGCGTTGCCCTTCACCTCGTGCGGCAGGCCGATGGCCGCCGCCTCGGCGACCGCCGGGTGCGAGACCAGCGCCGACTCGACCTCCGCCGTGCCGAGACGGTGCCCGGACACCTTGATCACGTCGTCGGTGCGGCCGATCACCCAGAAGTAGCCGTCGGCGTCCCTGCGGGCCGAGTCGCCCGCGAGGTACTTGCCGGGGTACTTCGACCAGTACGTGTTCACGTACCGCTCGTCGTCCTTGAAGAGGGTCCGCAGCATCCCCGGCCACGGCTTGGTGAGCACGAGGAAGCCCTCCTCGCCATCGGGCACCGGCTCGCCGGCCTCGTTGAGGATCTCGGCCACCTGCCCGTAGAAGGGCTTGCCCGCCGAGCCCGGCTTCAGCGGCATCGACGGCGTCGGGCAGATCTGGAACATGCCGGTCTCGGTCTGCCACCAGGTGTCCATGATCGGGCAGCGTCCCTTGCCGATCACCCGATGGAACCAGTGCCAGGCCTCCGGGTTGATCGGCTCCCCCACCGACCCGAGCAGCCGCAGCGAGCTGAGGTCGTGCCGGTTCGGCCACGCCTCGCCGAACCGCATCAGCGACCGGATCGCCGTCGGCGCGGTGTAGAAGGTCGTGATCCCGTAGTACTCGATCAGCTGCCACCACCGGTTCGGGTAGGGGTAGGTGGGACCGCCCTCGAACATGAACGAGGTCGCTCCGGCCAGCAGCGGGCCGTAGACGAGGTAGGAGTGGCCGGTGATCCAGCCCGGGTCGGCCGTGCACCACCACCGGTCCTCGTCGCGGATGTCGAAGGTGTACTTCAGGGTCGTGTAGGTGCCCACCATGTAGCCGCCGTGGCTGTGGAGGATCGCCTTCGGCTTCCCGGTCGAGCCCGAGGTGTACAGGATGAACAGCGGGTCCTCGGCGTCCATCTGCTCGGTCGGGCAGTCGCCCTTCGCGATCGGCAGCGCGGTCAGGTCGTGGTACCAGTGGTCGCGGAGCGCGTCCATGGCCACCTCGTGGCCGGTGCGCTTCACGACGATCACGTTCTCCACGGACGGGGAGAAGCGGATCGCCTCGTCGACGATGTCCTTGAGCTTGAAGATGCCGCCGTTCACCCAGGAGCCGTCCGCGGTGATCACCACCTTCGACTCCGAGTCGTCGATGCGGTCGGCGAGCGCGTCGGCGGAGAAGCCGGCGAAGATCACCGAGTGCACAGCGCCGAGCTTCGCGCAGGCGAGCATCGCGAAGACGACCTCGGGGATCCGCGGCAGGTAGATCGTGATCTTGTCGCCCCGGCCCACGCCCATCGCCTTGAGCACGTTGGCCATCTGGTTGACCTCGCGGTTCAGGCTGAAGTAGCTGTAGGTCTTGTAGTCCGTCCCGTTCTCGCCCACCCAGATGAGGGCGAGCTTGTTCTTGTACGGGCCGGACAGGTGGCGGTCGATGCAGTTGTGGACGATGTTCGTGCGCGCGCCGGTGAACCACTTGTAGAACGGCGGGTTCGTGTCGTCGAGCACCTTCTCCCACGGCTCGTACCACTCCAGTTCTGCGGCGCGGTCGGCCCAGAAGCCGATCGGGTCGGCAGCAGCGGCCTCGCGCAGCGCGGTGTCCTCGGCCCCGAACGACGGGTCCGGGTAGATGGCATCGTCCATTGATCCTCCTTGACCGGGTGAGCCTAGGCCCCGGCTCAGCACCCGCGGAAGCCCCTGTTTCGTCGTCCGTTAGGGTGCAGGCGTGGACGGAACCGACGCCGTGGTGCTGCGCACCCGCGACGGCGTGGACGAACTCATCGTCAACGGCGTCTTCGCGATGGACTCGACGCAGGTGAGCTCCGAGCTGGCGCTCGCCGACGCGGCCCTGCCCGCCGCCCGCGTCCTGGTCGGCGGGCTCGGCCTGGGCTACACCGCCGCCCGGCTGCTGGCCGCGGGCGTCGAACAGGTGCGGGTGGTGGAGCTGTCGTCCACGCTCGTCGCGGCGGCCCGGGCCGGCGCGACCGAACAGTTGGGACGGGTGGCCGCCGACCCCCGCGTGGACCTCGTGACCGGCGACATCGCCGACCATGTGCACGGCGCGTGGGACGCGATCCTGCTGGACGTCGACAACGGGCCGACCTTCCTCATCCACGACCACAACGCGCGGCTCTACCGCGAGCAGTTCCTCGCCCACTGCCTGCGCGCGCTCGTCCCGGGCGGCCGGCTCGTCGTGTGGTGCGAGCAGGCCAGCCCCGACCTCGCGGACGCGCTCGCCGCCGCCGGGGCGCGGGTGGAGGCGATCGTCGTACCCGTCACCCGCGGTGAGCGGAGCTTCGAGTACGTGCTCTACCGCGCGTACGGGTCGGCGATCCCCACGTAGACCGTCTCGAGGTACTCCTCGATGCCCTCGGCGCTGCCCTCACGGCCGAGCCCGGACTGCTTCACGCCGCCGAACGGCGCCGCCGGGTTCGAGATGACGCCGGAGTTCACCGCCAGCATGCCGGTCTCGATGCGCTCGGACATCCGCAGGGCGCGGGCCAGATCGGTCGTGAACACGTAGGAGATCAGGCCGAACGGCGTGCTGTTCGCCGCAGCCACCGCCTCGTCCTCGGTGGCGAACGTCGCGATCGGGGCCACCGGGCCGAAGATCTCCTCCGTCATCACCCGCGAGCCCGCCGGCACCCCCGACACCACGGTCGGGGCGAAGAAGTACCCCGGACGGTCCAGGGCCCGGCCGCCGGTGAGCACCCGCGCCCCCCCGGCCACGGCATCGGCGACGAGGGCGCCGATCCGCTCGCGGGCGTCCGCGTCGATGACCGGGCCGAGCTGGGTGCCGTCCTCGATGCCCGGGCCGACGCGGAGCACGTCCATGCGCTCGGCCAGGCGCCGCGAGAACTCGTCGGCGATCCCCGCCTGCACGTAGATCCGGTTGGCCGCGGTGCAGGCCTGGCCGCCGTTGCGCACCTTCGCGTTGAAGGCACCCTCGACAGCCACGTCGAGGTCGGCGTCGTCGAAGACCAACACCGGGGCGTTGCCGCCCAGCTCCATGGAGGTGCGAAGGACGTTGTCGGAGGCCTGGCGCAAGAGCACCTGGCCGACCTCGGTGGAGCCGGTGAACGACAGCTTGCGCAGGCGCGGGTCGGCGAACAACGGCCTGGTCGTCGCGCCGGAGTGGCTGGTCGGGATCACGTTGATCACCCCGGCCGGCACGCCCACCTCCGCCATGACCTGCGTGAACAGCAGGGTGGTCAGCGGGGTCAGGGCGGCCGGCTTGATCACCATCGTGCAGCCCGCCGCCAGCGCCGGCGCGCTCTTGCGGGTCGCCATCGCCAGCGGGAAGTTCCACGGCGTGATCAGCAGGCACGGACCCACCGGGCGCTTGGTCACCAGGATGCGCTGGACGCCGTCCGGGGCCGGTGAGTAGCGGCCGTAGATGCGCGCGGCCTCCTCGGAGAACCAGCGCAGGAACTCCGCGCCGTAGGCCACCTCCCCGCGCGCCTCCGCCAGCGGCTTGCCCATCTCGAGGGTCATCACGGTGGCGAACTCGTCGGCCCGCGCCGTGACCGCCTCGAAGCCGGCGCGCAGCAGCTCGGCCCGCTTGCGCGGCGCCGTCCGCCCCCACGACTCCTGTGCGGAGGACGCGGCGTCGAGCGCCGCCTTCGCGTCCTCCGCCGTGGCGTCGGCCACCTCGGCGATCACCTCGCCGGTCGCGGGATCCTCGACCGCGAAGGTCCCCCCGCCGGTGGCGTCACGCCACTCGCCGTTGATGAACAGCTTGGTCGGCACCGACCCGGGCAGCGTCATCCGTCCTCCTCAGCCGAGCGCTTCGGCGAGGGCCTCGCCGAGCACGTCCATGGCATCCTCCACCAGCGATGCCTCGATCACCAGGGGCGGCAGCATCCGGATCACGTTCCCGTAGGTGCCGCAGGAGAGCATGACCACCCCGCGCCGGGCGCACCCGGCGACGACCGCCTTGGCCAGCGCGGCGTCCGGGCGCTTCGAGCCATCGGGGACGACCAGCTCCATCGCCAGCATCGCGCCGCGCCCGCGCACCTCGCCGATCTGCGGGTACACCTGCGCGAGCGTCGCCAGGCGTGCGGTGACCTGCTCGCCGACCCGCAGGGCACGCCCGGCCAGGTCCTCGGACTCCATCGTCGAGATGGCGGCCAGCGCCGCGGCGCACGACACCGGGTTGCCGCCGTAGGTGCCACCCAGGCCGCCGACCACCGGGGCGTCCATGATCTCCGCCCGGCCGGTCACCGCCGCGAGCGGCATGCCGCCGCCGAGGGCCTTCGCCGTCGTGACCACGTCCGGCACCACCCCCTCATGGCTGGACGCGAACCAGTCGCCGGTGCGGCAGAAGCCGGTCTGCACCTCGTCGGCGATGAAGACCACGCCGTGCTCGGTGCACCAGTCGGCCACCATCTTCAGGAAGCCGGGCGCCGGCACGATGAAGCCGCCCTCGCCCTGGATCGGCTCCACGATCACCGCCGCGACGTGCTGCTCGCCAACCTGGACGTGCACCCGCGAGGCGAACTCGGCGAACGCCTCCTCCGCGCAGCGCTCTGGACCCGTCGGCCACCGGTACGGGTAGGCCATGGGCACCCGGTACACCTCGGGGGCGAACGGGCCGAAGCCGTCCTTGTAGGGCTGCACCTTCGCGGTCAGCGCCATGGTCATGTTCGTGCGTCCGTGGTAGGCGTGGTCGAACGCGACGACGGCCTTCCGGCCGGTGTACGCGCGGGCCACCTTGACGGCGTTCTCGACCGCCTCGGCGCCGGAGTTGAACAGCGCCGTCCGCTTGGCGTGGTCGCCGGGGGTCAGCCGGTTGAGCTGCTCGCACACCTCCACGTAGCCGTCGTAGGGCGTGACCATGAAGCAGGTGTGCTCGAAGCGCGCCGCCTGTTCGGCGACCGCGGCGACGACCGCGGGCGCGGCGTGGCCGACCGAGGCCACGGCGATGCCGGCGCCGAAGTCGATGTGCTGGTTGCCGTCGGCGTCGACGAGGATCGCGCCCTCGCCGCGCTCGATGTAGACCTCGTTGCCGACCGACACCGCCCCCGACACGGCCGCCTTGCGCCGCGCGGCCAGGGCACGGGACGCCGGTCCCGGCAGCTCTGTGACGAGCCTGCGCTCCTGCTTCACCGGTCCTCCATCCCCCACGACGAGGCGTAGCCGGACGGCGCCGCGCCGGCCAGCAGCTCGAGGAACGGGACGGCGTCGAACGCCTCCGGCCCGAGCACGCCCTGGCCCTGCCAGACGCCGGTGGCCAGCAGCTCGAGCGCCACCACCGGGTTGATCGCGGTCTGCCACACCACGCACTGGGCTCCGAACTCCCGCATCGAGGTCTCGTTGTCGACCACGTGGTAGAGGTAGGTGCGCCGCGGCCGGCCGTCCTTGCCGGTGCCGGTCACGTACAGGCCCGCGCAGGTCTTGCCCGTCATCCGCGGGCCGATCGTCGCCGGGTCGGGCAGCACGGCGGCCACCACGTCGCGGGGCGACACCTCGACCCCCTTGACCCGCACCGGTTCCGTGCGGTCCAGGCCGAGCGCGTGCAGGGTCTTGAGGACGCCGATGAACTCGTCACCGAGCCCGTACTTGAACGTGACCCTCTTGGCGTCCAGGAAGCGCGGCATCAGCAGCACCTCCTCGTGCTCGACGTTCACGCACTCCACGCCCCCGATGCCCTCGGGGAACTCGAAGACCTCCGGCTCGCTGAACGGCGGGGTGGTGAACCAGCCGCGCCCCTCCTCGTAGACCACCGGCGGGTTGAGGCACTCCTCGATCGTCGTCCAGATGGAGAAGCTGGGGGCGAAGACCTCCTCGCCGGCCTCGTTGCGCACCACGAGGTTCGCGCCGTCCCGGGTGCCGAGCTCGTCGATCTCGCTGAAGAGGTGGTCGGAGGCGTACCGCGCGAACACGTCCGACAGCCCGGGCTCGACGCCCATGCCCACCAGGGCCAGCCTCCCCGCGGCCGCCCACCGGCCACCCTCGGCGAACTGCTCGTCGCCCAGCTTCACGCCGGTCTCTGCGTACGGACGCTCCGGGTGCGGCCGGGACAGGCTCATCGCCATGTCGAGGTAGTCGGCCCCCGCGTCGAAGGCGCCGGTGAACACGCTCATCACGAAGCGGGGGTCCACGGCGTTGAGCACGTGGGTGATCCCGTGCGCGCGGGCCAGGTCCGCGACCGACGCCGCGTCCGAGGCGTCCACCCGCGCGGCGACGAACCGGTCCCCACCCCCCGCCGCGACCGCCGCGGCCACCGTGGCCTCGGCCCGGGCGAGGTCGTAGTCGGCCATCACCATGAGCTCGAAGAAGTCCCGCCGGGCGGCGATGCGCGCGACCGCGTCCCCCACCCCGCCGGCGCCAACCACCAAAACGCGCATCAGTGCGCTTCCTTTCTCCTCCTGGCGCCGATCGCCTGGCCGATCCCGACGATCGCCAGGGCGCCGAAGAACATGACGGTGCCGACCACGTTGATCTGCACCGGGGTGCCGCGCTGGGCCGCTCCCCACACGTACATCGGGAACGTCACGGTGGACGCGCCCGCGTTGAAGTTGGTCACGATGTAGTCGTCGAAGCTGAGCGCGAAGGCCAGCAGGGCGCCGGCGGCGATCCCGGGGGCCACCAGCGGGAAGGTGACCTTCCAGAAGGCCTGGGACGGACGCGCGTACAGGTCGGCGGCCGCCTGCTCCAGCGCCGGGTCGAGGGAGGACACCCTCGCCTTCACCGTGGTCACGACGAAGGACAGCGTGAACAGGATGTGGGCGATCAGGATCGTCATCTGGCCGGTCGGCACGCCCATCGCCACGAACAGGGTCAGCAGCGACGAGCCCATGACCACCTCGGGGGTGGCCATCGGGAAGAACACCAGCAGGTTCGTCGCCGCGCGCCCGCGGAAGCGGTAGCGGGCCAGCGCGAAGGCGGCCATCGTGCCGATCAGGGTCGCCGCGAGCGCGGACGCCACCGCCACCCACAGGCTCAGCCCGAGCGCCTCGCACATGCCCGCGCTGGCGCACGGGTTGAGCCAGGCGTCGAGGGAGAACTGGTTCCACTCGTAGTTGAACCGCCCGTTCGGCTTGTTGAACGAGAAGATCGTCACCACCAGGTTCGGCAGCAGGATGTAGGCCAGGACGAGGAGTCCGGCGATCACCACGAGGTTCCGGCGCAGCCAGGCCATCACACGAGCTCCTCTGTCCCGGCGGCACGGACGTAGGACGCCACGAGCACGATGATCGCGAACATCAGGATGAACGACAGCGCTGCGGCCGTCGGGTAGTCGAGTACCCGCAGGAACTGGGCGTCGATGACCTGGCCGATCATCACCGTCTGGGTGTTGCCGAGCAGCTTGGAGTTGATGTAGTCGCCGGCCGCGGGGATGAAGGTGAGCAGCGTTCCCGACACCACGCCCGGCAGCGACAGCGGCCAGATCACCTTCCAGAACGTGTTCCACCCGTTGGCGTACAGGTCGCCGGCGGCGTCCAGCAGGCGCGAGTCGAGGCGTTCCAGCACCGTGTACAGCGGCAGCACCATGAACGGGAGGAAGTTGTAGATCAGGCCGCTGATCACCGCGAACTGGGAGTTCAGCAGCGAGTCGTTCTCGGTCAGGCCGACGGCCTGGAGCACGGTGGTCAGGCCGGTGCTCCGGAAGAACTGCGCCACCGGCCCCTGGTCGGTGAGGATGATCTGCCAGGCCAGCGTCCGGATCAGGAAGTTCGTGAAGAACGGCGCGACGACCAGCACGAGCAGCGTGTTCTTCCACCGCCCCGAGCGGTGCGCGATGAACCACGCCAGCGGGTAGCCCAGCAGCAGGGTGCCGACGGTGGCCGAGCCGGCGTAGATGATCGAGCGGAGGAACTGCGGCCAGTAGCGCGACAGCGCGTCCGCGTAGGTGGCGAAGTTCCAGGTCAGGGTGAAGCCGTTGTCGATGTCGCCGGTCTGCAGCGACTGGGACGCCAGCGAGACCGTCGGCACGACGAAGAACGCCACCAGCCACAGCAGGGCCGGCGCGAGCAGCAGGAACGGCACGAAGGTGCCGCGGCGCCGGGCCGTCCGCGTCCGGCGCGCACCGCCGGCCGGGATGGCGAACGCCATCAGTCGGCCCCCGCCACGACGAACGCCTGGTGCGGGTCCCACCCGAGGACGACCTGGTCGCCGGGACGGGCGCGCGGCGAGCCGTCGTTCGGCTGCGCGACCGTGAGCTCCTGGGCCCACGGCATGGCCACCAGGTAGGTGGTCGCGACGCCGGTGAAGGACGCGTCGGTCACCGTGCCGGTGAGCCGGTTGGCGCTGGGCGGGCTGTCCGGCCCGAGCAGGCGGAGCTTCTCCGGGCGGATGCCGAGGTGGACCAGCGACTCCGTGGCCGACATCTCCGGCCCCAGGTGCAGCCCCTGCGGGAGCTGGGCCCGCTCGACCACGAGGCCGTGGCCGTGGGCGTGCGCGGTGACGAACTCCCCGCCCGGATCGCTGAACCCGTCCAGCGGGAGCAGGTTCGACTGCCCGAGGAAGTTCGCCACGAAGGCCGTCGCCGGGTGGTCGTACAGCTCGTTGGGCGTGCCCAGCTGCTCGATGCGCCCCGCCCGCATCACCGCGACCGTGTCGGCCATCGTCATGGCCTCCTCCTGGTCGTGGGTGACGTGGATGAAGGTGATCCCGACCTCCTGCTGGATGCGCTTGAGCTCGATCTGCATCTCGCGGCGCAGCTTCAGGTCGAGGGCCCCCAGCGGCTCGTCCAGCAACAGCACCTCCGGCCGGTTGACGATCGCGCGGGCCAGCGCGACCCGCTGCTGCATGCCGCCGGAGAGCTGTCGCGGCCGCTGCCGGGCGCGGTCGGCGAGCTTCACCAGCTCGAGGGCCTCCATGGCCTTGGTCTTCCAGTCGGCCACCTTGAGCTGGCGGAGGCCGAAGCCGACGTTCTCCAGCACGTCCAGGTGGGGGAAGAGCGCGTAGCTCTGGAACACGGTGTTCACCCGGCGCTGGTAGGCCCGGGTGGCGGTGATGTCGTCCCCGCCGAGGAAGATCCGTCCCGACGTCGGCTCCTCCAGCCCTGCGACCATCCGCAGGGTGGTCGTCTTGCCACAGCCGGACGGGCCGAGCAGGGCGAAGAAGGAACCGGACGGCACGACGAGGTCGATGCCGGCCACCGCGACGAAGTCGTCGAAGTGGCGGGTCAGCTCGACGAGTTCCAGCTCGCCCTGCGTGGTCTCGCCCATGCCTAGCCCGTCACCACGGCCTGGAACTGGCGGTTGAACGCGGTCTCCTCCTCGGCCGTCAGGGCCCGGAAGGACTGCGTCCTCGCCATCACCGCGTCGCTGGGGAAGATCAGCTCGTTGTTGGCGATCTCCGGGTCCTTCTTGACCAGGATCTCCTTGGCCCCGGCGACCGGCGAGATGTAGTTCACGTACTCGGTGACCTTCGCCATCACCTGCGGGTCGTAGTAGTAGTCGATCAGCCGCTCGGCGTTCTTCTTGTGCTTGGCGAGGTTCGGGATCACGAAGTTGTCGGAGAAGGTCGGGATGCCCTTCTCGCCGAGCGCGTACCCCAGCGCGGGGTTGTCCGCGCGCAGCTGCACGACGTCGCCGGTCCAGGCCACGCAGGCCGCCGTGTCGCCGGAGGCCAGCGGCTTGGTGTACTCGTTGCCGGTGAAGCCCTTGATCTGGCCGGAGTCCTTCGCCTCCTGGATCACGGCCAGCGCCGCGGTGAACTGCTCGGCGGTCACGGAGCCGAGGTTGACGCCCTGCTCGATCAGCACCAGGCCGACGGTGTCGCGCATCTCGGTGAGCATCGTCACCTTGCCCTTCAGGGCCGGGTCGTGGAGCAGCTGGTCGACCGTGGTGACCTTGCGCCCGCCGGTCGCCTTCGGGTTGTAGGCGATGCCGGTGAAGCCGATCTGCCAGGGCAGCGAGTAGACGCGTCCCTTGTCGAAGGCCACGTCCTTCAGCGACGGGTCGAGGTTCACCGCGTTCGGGATGTTCGCGTAGTCCAGCGGCTGGATGTAGCCGAGGCGGGCGAGCCGCGCGACCATCCAGTCGGTGCTCACCCAGGTGTCGCGCCCGGTGTCCTGTCCGCTCTCGAGTAGCGGGCGCACCTTGGCGAAGAACTCGTCGTTGTCGTTGTAGTCCTCGGTGTAGGTGACGTCGATGCCCGTCTTCTTCGTGAAGGCCTCGATCGAGGGGTGCTTGCCGTTGTCGTCGACGTCGATGTACTCGGGCCAGTTCGACCACTTGACGATCTTCTCGGTGTCGGAGAGGTCCGGGGCGGCCTGCGGGGTCTTGCTGGCCGCGCCGGAGGCGCTGGGGTTACGGCCCGGGGAGCCACAGGCGGCCAGCAGTCCTGCTGCGGCGGTGCCGGCCAGGCCGGCGAGCGCGGCGCGGCGCGAGATCGCGGAGCGGGCGAAGGACGCGAACGAGGGATCAGGTGACATTGCGGCGAGCTCCTCGGTAGTTGGGTCGGTGTCGGCGATGCTGCGGACGCGCACTCGGGCGGACGGCGGCGGACGCCGGCCACGGACCTGCGAGGTCTCGTACCATCCCGCCTCCTTGGATGAGCATCCTGCTGCCCTGCAGGCTAATCCGCAATTGTTTCGCAAGAGTTACCACGGAAATCGTAGCCGCAGGGTTTGCAGACTTCGATAGTCGGAGTGCAGGATCTACCCATGGCACAGGTTGACCACGTCGAGCAGAGGCGGGAGCCCCCGCAACGCTCGAGCATGCCGGTGGTGGACGCGATCGGGAAGCGGATCATCGAGCTGCTTCAGCAGGACGGCCGCAAGCCGTTCGTCAGCATCGCCGCGGAGGTCGGACTCTCGGAGGGGGCGGTCCGACAGCGCGTTCAGCGGCTCACGGAGTCGGGCGTGATGCAGATCGTCGCGGTCACCGACCCGCTCGTGGTCGGCTTCACGCGGCAGGCGATGATCGGCATCAAGACCGCCGGCGACGCCGGCCCGATCGCCGACCGCCTGTGCGAACTCGCCGAGGTCGACTACGTCGTCACCACCGCCGGGAGCTTCGACCTGCTCGTCGAAGTGGTCTGCGAGGGGGACGCGGAGCTGCTCGAACTCCTGATGACCAGGATCCGCACGATCGAGGGCGTGATCGGCACAGAGACGTTCGTCTACCTCAAACTCAACAAGCAGCACTACGACTGGGGAACCCGATGACGCAGACCACCCGCTCCGGCACGCCGCTGGCCCAGGCGGCGCAGTCGCACCTGTGGGGGCACTTCACCCGCCACTCGGTCTACGAGCCGGTGGAGGCCGGCGGGCGCGGTGCCGAGATGCCGGTCATCGTCCGCGGCCGCGGCCACCGGATCTGGGACGACCGCGGCCGGGAGTACTTCGACGGGCTCGCCGGGCTGTTCACCGTCCAGGTGGGCCACGGACGCACCGAACTGGCCGAGGCCGCGGCGAGGCAGGCATCCGAGCTCGCGTACTTCCCGCTGTGGAGCTACGGGCACCCGGCCGGGATCGAGCTGGCCGAGCGCCTGGCCGGCTACGCGCCCGGCGACCTCAACCGCGTGTTCTTCACCACCGGCGGCGGCGAGGCCGTCGAGTCGGCGTGGAAGCTCGCCAAGCAGTACTTCAAGCTCACCGGACGGCCCACGAAGACCAAAGTGATCTCGCGCTCGATCGCGTACCACGGCACCCCGCACGGCGCCTTGTCGATCACCGGCATCCCCGCAGCGCGCGCCCCGTTCGAGCCGCTGGTGCCCGGCGCGTTCAAGGTGCCGAACACCGGCTTCTACCGGGCCCCGGAGCACCTTCGCGACGACGAGCACGCCTTCGGCCAGTGGGCGGCCGAACGGATCGCGGAGGCGATCGAGTTCGAGGGGCCGGACACCGTCGCCGCGGTGTTCCTCGAGCCCGTCCAGAACTCCGGCGGCTGCTTCCCGCCGCCCCCGGGGTACTTCGAGCGTGTCCGCCAGATCTGTGACACCTACGACGTCCTGCTGGTCTCGGACGAGACGATCTGCGCGTTCGGCCGCATCGGCTCGATGTTCGCCTGTGACGACTTCGGCTACGTGCCCGACATCATCACCTGCGCCAAGGGCATGAGCAGCGGCTACTCCCCGATCGGGGCGATGATCGCCTCCGACCGGCTGTTCGAGCCGTTCCGCTCCGGCACCACGAGCTTCGCCCACGGCTACACCTTCGGCGGGCACCCGGTGTCGTCCGCGGTGGCGCTGGCCAACCTCGACATCATGGAGCGCGAGGGACTGAACCAGCAGGTGGCCACGCTCGCCCCGTCCTTCCGTGCGGCGCTGGACGGGCTGCGGGACCTGCCCATCGTCGGCGACGTCCGGGGCGCGGGCTACTTCTACGGCATCGAACTGGTGAAGGACCGCGAGACCAGGGAGACCTTCGACGACGACGAGGCCGAGCGGCTCTTGCGCGGCTTCCTCTCGAAGGCGCTGTTCGACGCCGGCCTGTACTGCCGCGCCGACGACCGGGGCGACCCCGTCATCCAGCTCGCGCCGCCGCTGACCATCGGCGAGCCCGAGTTCGCCGAGATCGCCGGCATGCTCCGCTCGGTGCTGACCGAGGCCAGCGAGCTTCTCTAGCTGTGATGTCCGGGCACGTTGGTCGAGATCGTGTGACGACACGATCTGAGGTTGGGGGTGGGTGAAGGCCTCCCGGTGTGGAGTGGAGCTGTCTAGGAACCGCTTCACGACCAAGGAGGCCTTCATGTCCCACGCTAATGCTGCGTTGACTCCGCGTGCCCGGTTGAGGCTGGCGCTTCTTATCGTCGATCACGGTTGGCCGGCGGCGCGGGCCGCTGAACGCTACGACGTGTCGTGGAAGACCGCGGTGAAATGGGCTGACCGGTACCGCGCTGAGGGTCCGGCAGGGATGTCGGATCGGTCGTCTCGGCCGCACCATCAGCCGAACCGGACACCGCAGCCGATGGTCCGCAAGATCGTCCACCTGCGCTGGAAGCAGCGACTCGGGCCGGTCGAGATCGCCGATCGGCTCGGTATGGCGGCCTCGACCGTGCATGCGGTCCTGGTGCGGTGCCGGTTGAACCGGCTCAGCCATGTCGACCGGGCCACCGGTGAACCGATCCGGCGCTTCGAGCACCCCCACCCCGGTGATCTGATCCATGTCGATGTGAAGAAGCTCGGCAAAGTCCCTGATGGTGGCGGCTGGCGCTACGTCGGCCGGCGACAGGGCGAGAAGAACCGGTCAGCGACCGTGGCGCTCAACGGCACTCCACGCAACAAGCATCGGAACCCGGTGATCGGCACCTGTTACCTGCACACCGTGATCGATGACTATTCCCGGGTCGCCTACGTCGAAGCCCATGACGACGAGACCAAGGAGACCGCGACCCAGGTGCTGCGCAACGCCGTCGCCTGGTTCGCCGCACGCGGCGTCGCCGTCCAACGGGTCCTGTCCGACAACGGCAGCTGCTACAAGTCCCACCTGTGGCACCAGACCTGCACCGACCTCGGCATCACACCGAAGAAGACCCGGCCCTACCGGCCACAGACCAACGGCAAGATCGAACGTTTCCACCGCACCCTGGCCGAGGACTGGGCATTCAAGAAGCTCTACAACTCCGAATCAGCCCGGCTCGCCGCGCTACCCGCCTGGATCCACGAATACAATCACCACCGGCCCCACTCAGCACTCGGGAAAGCCGCACCCATCACCAGACTGGACAACCTGGCTGGACATCACATCTAGCGGGACGGCCTAGATCCCGACGTCCTCCAGCATCTCGGTCACCAGGGCGGCGATCGGAGAACGCTCGGAGCGGGTCAGGGTGACGTGGGCGAACAGCGGGTGGCCCTTGAGCCGCTCCACCACGGCCACCACCCCGTCGTGCCGGCCCACGCGCAGGTTGTCGCGCTGGGCGACGTCGTGGGTGAGGACGACCCGCGAGTTCTGTCCGATCCGCGACAGCACGGTGAGCAGCACGTTGCGCTCCAGTGACTGCGCCTCGTCGACGATCACGAAGGCGTCGTGCAGCGAGCGACCGCGGATGTGGGTGAGCGGGAGGACCTCGATCAGGTCCTGCGCCAGCACCTCGTCGATCACGTTCTTGCTGGTCACCGAGCCCAGCGTGTCGAACACCGCCTGGCCCCAGGGCGACATCTTCTCGTTCTCGCTGCCGGGCAGGTAGCCGAGTTCCTGCCCGCCCACCGCGTACAGCGGACGGAACACGATCACTTTCGCGTACTGCCGCCGCTCGAGGACGGCCTCCAGCCCCGCGCAGAGGGCGAGCGCCGACTTGCCGGTACCCGCCCGCCCGCCGAGGGAGACGATGCCGATGTCGGGGTCGAGCAGGAGGTCGAGGGCCACCCGCTGCTCCGCGGAGCGGCCGTGGAGGCCGAACGCCTCCCGGTCGCGGACCAGGCGGACCGCACCGTCCGGCAGCACCCGGCCCAGCGCGGAAGAGCTGGCCCCGTGCAGCACGACGCCGGTGTGGCAGGGCAGGTCGACCGCCTCGGCGACGACCGCGGAGCCCTCGGCGTAGAGGCGCTCGATGGTGGCCGTCGGCACGTCGACCTCCGCCATCCCGGTCCACCCGGAATCGGGCGTGATCTCGTGCCGGTACTCCTCGGCCGGGAGGCCGACGGCCGAGGCCTTCACCCGCATCGGCAGGTCCTTGCTGACCAGGACGACGTCGTGGCCCTCGGCGCGGAAGTTGAGCGCGACGGCGAGGATGCGGGAGTCGTTGTCGCCCAGGCGGAAGCCCGGCGGGAGCACCTCGGTGTCGGTGTGGTTGAGCTCGACCCGGACGGTGCCCTCGGCCTCGTTGACCGGGATCGGCGCATCGAGGCCTCCGTAGCGCACCCGCAGGTCGTCGAGGTAGCGCAGCGCGGTGCGCGCGAAGTACCCGAGCTCGGGGTGGTGGCGCTTGGCCTCCAGTTCGGTGATGACGACCACCGGGACCACGACGCTGTGCTCGGCGAAGTTCCGCAGGGCGTGCGGGTCGCTCAGCAGCACGGAGGTGTCCAGAACGTAGGTCTTCAGCGCCAGAGCGGTGTCACGGGTCCCGGAGAAGGCGGTCCTGGTCGATGGCATGTCGATCCCTTGTCCGAGCCGGATCGCCGCCCGTCCGGCTCAACCTGGTGGTCAGCCGAGGGGACGGGGTCCGGGGGCGGGCCCGCGGGTCACGCTGTGCAGCATGGTGCCTCTCGTCCGGACGGATGGGGCACCCGCCCGTGCCACGAGAGTAAGCCCGCCGCCACGACCACCCGCGTCCCGACACGCCGCGCGCGGGGTGCGTTCACCCGACCGTCACACAGCACCTCCGCGGCGCCCGCCGACCGCCCTAGACTCCGGTGATGGGCCGACTTCCCGCACACCTCACCATCGCCACCACCCCGCTGGCCGCGCCGTCGGCGCAGGTGGTCGGCGACCACTACCGGATCACGGTGCTCACCCCCCGGCTGCTGCGGCTGGAGTACTCCCCCACCGGCAGGTTCGAGGACCGCGCCACCCAGATGGTGCTCAACCGGGCGTTCGAGCCGGCCGGCTTCCGCGTCGAGCGGGACGCGAACGGGATCCACCTGTTCACCGACGCCCTCGTGCTCGACTACGACGAGCGCCCGTTCTCGGCGTCGGGGCTCCGGGTCCGGCTGGCCGGCGCCCACGGCTACCACAGCGAGTGGCGCCACGGCGCCCGGTTCACGCCGAGCCCCTGGCAGCAGGGGAACCTCGGCGGCACCGCGCGCACCCTCGACGGCGTGGACGGGGCGCTGCCGCTGGAGGACGGGCTGGTGTCCACCACCGGCTACGCGGTGCTGGAGGACACGACGCTCGCGCTCGAGGAGTGGGTGGAGCCGCGGATCGAGGGCAACACCGACCTGTACTACTTCGGCCACGGCCACGACGCCGCCGGGGCCGTCCGCGACTTCTACCGGCTCACCGGGCCGCAGCCGCTGCTGCCGCGCTGGGCCCTGGGCAACTGGTGGAGCCGGTACTACGCCTACTCCGCGCAGGAGTACCGGGCGCTCGTGGAGCGCTTCGAGCAGGAGCACCTGCCGTTCAGCGTTGCGGTGGTCGACATGGACTGGCACTGGGTGGACGTCGACCCGTCCTACGGCCACGGCTGGACCGGCTACTCCTGGAACACCGACCTGTTCCCCGACCCTCGCGGCTTCCTCTCCTGGCTGCACGAGCACGGGCTGCGGGTCTCGCTCAACCTGCACCCCGCGGACGGCGTCCGCGCCTACGAGGACCGCTACCCGCAGCTGGCCCGGCGGCTGGGCATCGACCCGGAGAGCCGGCGGGCGATCGACTTCGACGCCGCCGACCCCGGCTTCCTTGTGGCCTACCTCGAGGAGGTGCTCCACCCGCTGGAGGCCGAAGGGGTCGACTTCTGGTGGCTGGACTGGCAGCAGGGCCCGCACTCGACAATGCCGGGCCTGGACCCGCTGTGGATGCTGAACCACATCCACCACCTCGACTCCGCGAGGGACGGGCGGCGTCCGCTCACCTTCTCCCGCTACGCCGGGCCCGGCTCGCACCGGTACCCGGTGGGCTTCTCCGGCGACACGATCACCACCTGGGAGAGCCTCGACTTCCAGCCGTACTTCACTGCCACGGCCGCCAACATCGGCTACGGGTGGTGGAGCCACGACATCGGCGGCCACGCCTTCGGCTACCGCGACGACGAGCTGGCCACGCGGTGGTTCCAGCTCGGGGTGTTCTCGCCGGTCAACCGCCTGCACTCCACCAACGACCTGTTCGCGGGCAAGGAGCCGTGGAAGTACTCCGCGCCGGCCCGGGCGGCGATGGGCGAGGCGCTCCGGCTGCGGCACCGGCTGGTGCCCTACCTGTTCACGATGGCCGAGCGCGCGCACTCGGCCGGCGAGCCGCTGGTCCGCCCGCTCTACCACCTGGACCCGCGGCCGGAGGCCGTGGCGTCGCGCAACACCTTCGCCTTCGGCAGCGAGCTGCTGGTGGCCCCGATCACGTCCCCGGCCGACCGCAGCACGCTGCTCGGGCGGGTCTCCACCTGGCTCCCGGCCGGGGAGTGGACGGACTTCTTCACCGGCGTCCGCTACAGCGGGGGGCGCACGGTCACCCTGCACCGGCCGCTGGAGGGGTACCCGGTGCTGGCCAGGGCCGGCGGGATCGTCCCGCTCACCTGGCCGGGCGAGTACGGGACGCAGAACCCCGCCGCGCTCGAGGTGCACGTCTTCGCGGGCGCGGACGGCCGGCTGGCTCTCTACGAGGACGACGACGCCGCCGTGCCCCGGGCGGTCACCACCGTGATCACGTGGGACGAGGCGACCGGCGACCTGCGGATCGCGCCGGGGTCCGGGGCGCTGGACGTCGTCCCGGCGACGCGGCGCTTCCGCGTGGTGCTGCACGGGCTCGACGACGTGGACGCCGCACTGCCCGACGGCGCCCACGAGAGCGCCGCGGCCGGACCGCTCACCGTCGAGCTGGACGTGGTGACCTCCGACGGCGCGTCGGTCAGGTTCAGCGGGCGGCGGTCGGACAACCGGGCGGAGTCACGCCTGCACGACCTGCTCAACGCCGCCCAGGTGGAGTACCGCACGAAGGAGGCCGTGTGGCGCGTCCTGCAGTCCACCTCCGGACTGCGGCGCGTCGCGGCGATCGAGGGCCTGGGGCTTCCGGACGCGCTGCGCTCCGCGGTCTGCGAGCTTCTGCTGGCCGACGCCTGAGCTATCGGCCGTAGCGGCGCTCGCGCTGGGCGTAGGAGCGCAGCGCCCGGATGAAGTCGACCTTGCGGAAGTCCGGCCACAGGGCCTCGCAGAAGTAGAACTCCGAGTGCGCCGACTGCCAGATCAGGAAGCCGGACATGCGCTGCTCCCCGGACGTGCGGATGATCAGGTCGGGGTCGGGCTGGCCCGCGGTGTAGAGGTGGTCGGCGATGTGGTCGATCTCCAGGGTCTCCGCGAGCTCCTCCAGCCGGGTGCCCTTGGTCGCCTCGCTGGCCAGCAGCGAGCGGACGGCGTCCCGCAGCTCGTGGCGTCCGCCGTAGGCGATCGCGACGTTGACGTGGGTGCCGGTGTGGCCGGAGGAGGCCTGCTCGGCGTCCCGCAGCCGGCCCGCCATGTCGTCGGGCAGCAGTGCCGGGTCGCCGACCACCTGCACGCGGTAGCTCGCGGCGAGGTCGGTGACGAGCCGCTCGATCACGCGCAGCAGCGGGGCCACCTCCTCCGCACTGGAGCGGGTGAGGTTGTCGGTGGACAGGACCCAGAGAGTGACCACCCCGATGCCGAGGTCGGCGCACCAGTCGACGAACTCCTTCAGCTTGTCGGCGCCGGCCTGGTAGCCCACGACGAGCGGGCTGTCGGGGGCGTTGGTGCGGGCCCAGCGGCGGTTCCCGTCCGCGAGCACCGCGACGTGGCGCGGCAGCGCCGAGCGATCGAGCTGGGCGAGCAGCTGGGTCTCGTAGGCGGAGTACAGGAATCCCAGCGGCTCGAGGCGGTTCACCGCTTCGCGTATCCGGAGGCCCCACGCCATAGCTGCACCCTACCGCCCGCACCCGTGGGCCGATCCGGGCGTGGCCCTGTTGAATCGGAGAGATACCTACGCTAACGTAACTTACGACGCCGTAGGTTTCTGGAGGGACGATGGAAGAGACGGTCACCGAACAGAAGCCCCGGCTGCGCGGCTGGCTGCACCTGGGCATGACGCCTGTGGTGCTGGTCGGCGGGGTGCTGCTGGTGGTGCTCGCCCCCACCGTGGCCGGGCGCATCGGCAGCGCGGTCTGGCTGGCCGGCGCGCTGCTGCTGTTCGGCACCAGCGCCGCCTACCACCTCGGCGACTGGACGCCCGCGACCAGGGCGGCGCTACGCCGCTGGGACCACGCGAACATCTTCGTGTTCATCGCCGCCACCTACACCCCGCTCGCGCTCACGATGCTGCCGACAGCGGAGGCGACGAAACTGCTGGTGCTCATCTGGTCGGTGGGCGTGGTCGGGCTGGTGGTGCGGGTGTTCTGGCACACCGCCCCGCGCTGGCTGGACGTCGCCTGCTACCTGGGCATGGGCTGGGCCGGCATCGCGTGGCTCCCGGCCTTCTGGGCCCAGAGCCCGCTGGTCGTCCTGCTGATCGCCCTCGGCGGGCTGTTCTACACCGTCGGCGCGCTCATCTACGCCCGCAAGCTGCCCAACCCCTCGCCGGCGTGGTTCGGCTTCCACGAGGTGTTCCACGCCTGCACGATCGCCGCAGCGCTGGCCCACTTCGCGGCGATCGCCGTCGCGCTGTTCTGAGCGGCGGGGCTACGCGCGGCTCCACAACGCCGTGCGCAGTTCGGCGAGGTCGGCGGTGGGCGCGAAGCACACCGTCCCGCGGCACACGTAGGCGGCCGGTTCCGTGCGCTCCTCGAAGTGACTGCCGAAGCCCGGCGTGCCGGCGGGCCCGGTGAGGACCGCGGTGCCGATCGGCGCCATCCGCCACGTGGCCCGTGACAGTTCGGCCAGCGGGTCGTCCGCGACCACCACGGCAACGGCGGGACGCAGGCCCGTGCGGGCCTCGTCGGCCACCAGCGCGTCGACCAGCGCGGACCCGGCGAACCGGGGCGCCTGCTCCAGCAGGCCGCGCAGGGTGAGCGCCGCCGCGTCCGCCCGTTCGGCGAGCTCGGGACGCTCCGCCAGCAGCGCCACCAGCCGCAGTGCCGCGACCAGCGCGCTCGTGCCGGACGGTGTCGGGTTGTCGCTGACGTCCCTTGCCCGGGCGAACAGCTGCTCGGCGTCCGCTGCCACGTCGTGGAACCCGCCGTCGTCCGCGCCGAACAGCTCGAGCGCCTGCGCGAGCAGCGTCTCCGCCCGCCGCAACCACTCCGCGTCGCCGAGCGCCCCGGCGAGCCGGGCGAACCCGAGCGCCACGGCGCCGTAGTCGTCGGCGAACGCCGTCACCGACGCCGCCTCGCCGGCCAGCGATGTGCGGTGCAGCCGCCCGTCCCATTGGTCGCGCCACAGGCACTCGGCCGCCCCGCGGGCCAGTTCCAGCCAGCCGGGCTCGCCGAACACCTCTGCCGCCCACACCAGCGCGTCGACCGCCCAGCCGTTCCACGCCGCCACGACCTTGTCGTCACGGGCCGGCGGGAACCGTCCCTGGCGTTCGGCGAGCAGGCGCGCCGACACCGCGGCGAGCCGCTCCGGGTCGGGGTTGCCCCGCAGCTGGAGGGTCGACAGGCCGTGCTCGAAGGTCCCGCCGGTGGTGACGTGGAAGACCTCCGCCGCCCACTCCGCGTCCTCACCCAGCACGTCGGCGAGGAGGGCCGGGTCCCAGCAGTAGTAGATGCCCTCGTGCTGCATGCCGCGGCTGTCGAGGCTGTCGGCGTCCAGCGACGACGCGAACCCGCCCGAGGGCAGCAGCAGCTCGCGCTCCAGCCAGCCGACGATGCCCCGGACGACCCGCTCGAACTGCCAGCGCAGCACCGGGTCGTGGTCGGGCACCCGCCGCCAGCCGCGGGTGTACGCGCCCAGCAGCAGCGCGTTGTCGTACAGCATCTTCTCGAAGTGCGGCACCACCCAGCCGGCGTCGACGCTGTAGCGGGCGAAGCCACCCCCGACCTGGTCGTGGATGCCGCCGCGGGCCATCGCGTCCAGGGTGCGCTGGGCGACGTCGAGGGAGCCGGGCTCCCCCTTCACCAGCAGCGCGTCCACGAGCAGCGGGGCGGGGAACTTCGGTGCGGTGCCGAAGCCGCCGTGCAGCGGGTCGAACTCCCCGCTCACGCGGTCGAGCACCGCCCACACGTCGAGCCGGTCGCTCGAGGCGGGCAGCGGCGCGAAGGCGTCGACCAGGTGCGTCGTGATCACCTCCGCGCTGGCTGCGGCCTCGTCCCTGCGCTGGCGCCACGCGGTGTCGATGGCCTCCAGCACCTCGGCGAAGGACGGCATGCCGCCGGTACGCTCGGGCGGGTAGTAGGTGCCGGCGAAGAACGGCCGGGCGTCCGGGGTGAGGAAGACCGTCATCGGCCAGCCCCCCGAACCGGTGAGGGCCTGGGTCGCCTTCATGTAGAGGGCGTCGATGTCGGGACGCTCCTCGCGGTCCACCTTGATCGCGACGAAGTTGGGGTTGACCAGTGCCGCGATCGCCGGGTCGGAGAACGACTCGTGGGCCATCACGTGGCACCAGTGGCAGGCCGCGTAGCCCACCGACAGCAGGATCGGGCGACCGGACGCCGCGGCCTCCGCCAGGGCCTCCTCGCCCCACTCCCACCAGTCGATGGGGTTGTCCGCGTGCATCCGCAGGTAGGGGGACGTGGCTTCCGCTAGGCGATTCACAACCGCCAAGCATAGGCGACGGTGCTCAGGTCATCGCCGCCGGCGGGACGCCGCGGGGCGTGGTGGTGCGGCGGCAGGGCCCCGTCCGCGTCGTCGTCAGGGGCGCTCGGTGGGCGACTGCGGCGCCGGGGGCTCCTCGAAGTCGATACGCCCGATGTTGCGGCGCATGCTCCAGTACAGGAAGCCGAGCAGCACCAGCAGCACCACCACCATGGCCAGGGGCAGCCAGGGGGGCGTCACTAGATTGAGTAGCACCATGCCCCAAGGTTATCGGTGTCCCTGAGCCCGGCGAAGAGGTCGTCCTCGGGCAGCGAGACCGGCACGGCCGAGCGGACCAGCTGGTAGTCCTCCGTCGGCCAGCCCGCCTGCTGGATCTCCAGCGGGACGGCGAACCACCGTCCCTCCGGGTCGATCTGGGTGGCGTGGGCCAGCAGCGCGGCATTGCGGACGCCGAAGTACTGCGCGCAGGGCACGAAGGTCGTCAGCCGGGCCAGGCGCTCGGGATCCTCCCCCCACTGGGCCAGCCACTCGGCGTAGGGACGGCCGAGCCCGGCCTCGTGCATCGCGGCGTCGAGGGCGGCGTAGCGGCCGCGGTGCAGCGACATGTCGTAGTACACCTTCGGCACCTGCCACGGCTCGCCGCGTCCGGGCCAGGCATTCGGGTCCGCGGCGGCCTCGACGGCAGCCATCGACACCCGGTGGCACTGGATGTGGTCGGGATGGGGGTAGCCGCCGTTCTCGTCGTAGGTGGTCAGCACGTGGGGACGGAACTCGCGGATCACCTCCACCAGCGGACCGGCCGCGACCGCAGGATCGATCCGGGCGAACGCGTCCTCGGGGAGCTCCTCCCCCTCGTCCGGCATGCCGGAGTCGACGTAGCCCAGCCACACCTGGCGGATGCCGAGGACCTCTGCGGCGCGGGCCATCTCCGCCCGCCGCAGGTCGGGAAGGCTCGCCCAGTTCTGTGGGGTGTCCATCCTGGGGTTGAGGATCGACCCCCGCTCGCCACCGGTGCAGGTGGCCACCATCACGTCCACGCCCTGGGCGACGTAGTAGGCGGTGGTGGCCGCACCCTTGCTCGACTCGTCGTCGGGGTGCGCGTGGACGTGCAGCAACCGCAGGCTCATGACCCCATTCTGCGAAACCCGGCACGTCCTTCCCAGTTCCCCGGGCAAGAATGGACACCGTGACCGACCCGGACGCCGCCGCACGCCTGGCCCGCAGGTACCCCGCCCCACCGCGACGCCGGTGGTGGATCCCCCTCGCGATCGCCCTCGGGGCCGCCGCGGTCGCCTGGCTGGTGTGGGCCGGAGGGCACGGCGCCTTCGGGGTGGTCACCGCGCGGGTCGACGCGTTCACCGTCCGCTCGGACACCCTGATCGACGTGACCGTCACCATCGACCGTCCCGATGTCGCGCAGGGCGCGCAGTGCCAGGTGTTCGCCCAGGCCGTCAGCCACGAGCGGGTCGGCGAGGTGACCGCGACCGTGGCCTCCGGGGGCGAGCGGCTCACGCAGGTCGTCGTCCCCGTGCGGACCTACCTGCGCGCGACCAGCGCGTCCGTCGAGGCGTGCCGGACGACCGGTTGAGAATCCCCTGCGGGCATCGGCTAGCCTGCAAGGCATGACTGATCCGACCACGTGGCTCACCCAGGAGGCCTTCGACCGGCTGAGCGCCGAGCTCGCCTACCTCAAGACCGAGGGACGGCAGAAGGTGTCGGCCAAGATCGCCCAGGCCCGCGAGGAGGGGGACCTCAGCGAGAACGGCGGCTACCACGCCGCCCGTGAGGAGCAGGGGCACCAGGAGGCACGGATCCGCCAGCTCACCGCCATGCTCGAGAACGCCCAGGTGGGCGAGACTCCCGCCGACTCCGACGAGGTGACCCCCGGCGTCTCCGTGACCATCTATTACGACGACGACCCCGACGACACCGACACGTTCCTGCTCGGCTCGCGCGAGCTCGTCGGCCTCGACGACTCGGTGGACGTCGAGGTCTTCTCGCCGCAGTCACCGCTCGGCGCGGCCATCCTCGGACGCCGCGTCGGCGACACCGTCTCCTACACCGCCCCCACCGGCAAACCCATCGAGGTCACCATCCTCGAGGTGAAGCCCTTCACGAGCTGAGCCACCCGCCCCTCTCCCGAGGGCCAGCCCCGCCGATCGAGGACCAGCCCTCCCGATCGAGGGCCAGCCCTCCCGATCGAGGACCAGCGTTGACGTCGAGGGCCAGCCCCTGCGGGCTGGCCCTCGGCCACAAGGCTGGCCCTCGGCGAGTGAGGGAGCTGGTCGCCGAAGCTCGACGCCGGATCGACCCGTCCCCTCGACACCCGCGACATCACCCGTTGGAGAGGACGGCAGACCCCGTCCGGACGCCGCCCCACACAGCCGAGGGCCATCTCCTGGCAGCCGAGAGCCATCCTCTGGTGTCGAGGGCCAGCGCTGTTGTCGAGGGCCAGCCCCTGCGGGCTGGCCCTCGACGACAAGGCTGGCCATCGGCCGTTCCTGGGGCGGGAGCGCCCTGTGGCGGAAGGACGCGGGCTACAGGGCGGCGAGCAGCTCGGCGGCCTCGACCGGCGAGAGGGCGCCGGAGGCGACCTCGCTGAGGACCTGGTCGCGGGTCATCGCGGTCACCGGCTCGGTGTCGCCGGCCAGTCCGAGCTTCACCAGCAGGGCGGTGAAGCGCGCGCGGGCGGTCGGGTAGGAGACGCCGAGGTGCTTCTCGACCTCGCGGAGGTTGCCCCGTGAGGCGAGGAAGACCCGCAGCAGCTCGGTGTCCCGCTCGTCGAGCGCACAGAAGTCGCAGTGGCCGAACTCGCCGGCCAGCTCCGAGCCGCAGTTGTGGCAGCCGAGCCGGGTCGTGACCAGCTCGCCGCCGCACACCGGGCAGTCGGACGGCGCCCGGTAGCTCATCGCTCGCTCCCGGCCTTGATGTTCGCCCAGCCCATCACGACGCCGACGTCCAGGCGGGCGGAGCCGTTGCCCATGACCACCTCGTCGACCTGTCCGCTGTGCGCGCCGGTCCAGCTCACCTTGCCCAGCTGCGCCTCGCCCCGGATCGTCACGTTCGACTCATCGCCGAGCGCGACGGTCAGCTGGCCCGACTCCACGCGGACGCGCGAGCGGCCGCTGGTGATCGTCCCCTTGACGGTCGCGGAGCCGGCCTGGACCAGCACGTCGTTGACCTCGGCCACGCCCTCGAGCTCCGCGCTGCCGGCGGTCACCCGCACCTTGCCCAGGTAGGGCAGGTCGGACGTGGTCAGCTGGCCGGCGGTGACCTCGACGTCGACGATGATCGCGGGGTTGATCCGCAGGTAGAGCTCCTTGCCCAGGCCCATCGCCCGGATGTCGTCGAAGTTGCGCGGCGGCCGGAGGATGCTGAAGCCGTCGAGGGTCGGCCCGATCTCGCCGTCGCTGGTCACCTCGAGCACCGAACCGTTACGGCGCAGCACGTGGGGCCCCTCCGCGGACGCCGTCGCCACCGACGGGTCGCCGACGATCCGGACGCGGCGTCCCACGGCGCGCACCCAAATGCGGTCCACGCCCTTGCTCCCGGTCGGACGCCGGCGGCCGGAGGCGGGCGCCTCGTCCTGGCCGAACACCTCGCGGGCGTACGGCGAGTACTGCCGGCGCGACGGCTCCTCGCCGAGCTCCTCGTTGGTCGGTTCGGTCGGCGGGGGTTCGGGGGCCGGCTCCGCGGCCTTCAGGGCGTCGATGCGCCGGGCGGCCTCGGACGCGTCGATACGGCCGGCGGCGAGTTCCTCGAGGATGGCTCCCAGATCTGCACTACTCATGTGTCCCAGCGTAGCGCGATTTTCCAGAAAGGAAAGTTGCGCTTTCTACTTTGGTAGGTCAGCGGTCTCGAAGCGGTCCGGATCGAGGCCGCGGACGAACGCCACGAAGAACGCCAGCACCGGGATCGCGAGCAGCGCACCGAGGATGCCGGCCAGCGTCGAGCCGACCACGAGGCCCACCAGCACGACCAGCGGGTGCAGCGCGACCGCGCGCCCGAGCAGGATGGGCTGCAGGAAGTGGCCCTCGGCCTCCATCACCAGGACGGTGATGCCCAGCATGATCAGCGCGGTCACCGGGCCGTGCGTGACCAGGGCGAGGGCGCACGCCACCGTCCCGGCCAGGACCGCTCCGACCACCGGCACGAACGCGGTGACGAAGGTCAGCGCGAACAGCGCCAGCGGCATCGGCAGCCCGAGGACGAGGGCGCCGGCGAGGATGCCGAGCGCGTCCACAAGGGCCACCAGCACCTGCGCCCGCATGTAGGCCACCAGCGACATCCAGCCGCGCTCCGACGCACGGGCCGTGGACGCCTGGTAGTGGCGTGGGACGAGCCGGGTGGTCGCGGCCCAGATCTCCCGGCCGGACGCGAGGAAGAAGAAGGCGGCGATCAGGGCGATCGCCAGCCCGGCGAGGAAGTGGCCGATGCCGATGCCGGCGTGCGCCGCGGCACCGGCGATCGCCTCCGCGGAGTTGGACACCCACGTCGTGAGCTGGTCGAGGTAGCCGTTCAGCTGCGCCTGGTCGATGTGCAGGGGCCCGGCCGCCAGCCAGTTCAGCAGCGCCGCCACGCCCTCCCGTGCCTTGACCCACAGCTCCGGCCACTCCCTGGCGACCTGCGCGCCGACGGTCGCGAACACGCCGACCACCACCAGGGCCATCGCCAGCAGACAGCCGGCAGCGGCGAGGGCTGGCGGCCAGTTCCAGCGGCGAAGGACCCGGTTCAGCGGGGTCAGCAGTGCGGTCAGCAGGACGGCGACCGCGATCGGCACCGCCACGGCGGAGAAGTACTGGAGGAGCCACCACACGAGCCCGACGACGGCGGCGACGAGCAGCGTCCGCCAGGCCCACTCCGAGGCGGTGACGAGCCCCTGCGGCACGCGGGAACCCGGGTCGTCGGTGCGGCGCGGTCTGGGTGTGAGCACGGGATCACTGTAGCCAGCGCCACCCCGGGGACGCCGCCCCCGCCGCTAGGGTGAGGCGGGTGAGGAAGCCCCTGCCCGAGCTCATCGCCCCCGACTGGGCCGAGGCCCTCGCCCCGGTGGCCGCGCGCATCAGCGCGATGGGCGACTTCCTGCGCGCGGAGCTCGCCGCCGGGCGCGACTACCTCCCGTCCGGGCAGAACGTCCTGCGCGCCTTCTCCCGTCCGCTGGCCGACGTCAGGGTGCTGATCGTCGGCCAGGACCCCTACCCGACGCCCGGGCACCCGGTGGGGCTGTCGTTCTCGGTGGCTCCGCAGGTGCGCCCGCTGCCGCGCAGCCTGGCCAACATCTACGCGGAACTCCAGACCGACCTCGGCATCGCGCCCGCCGCGTCCGGAGACCTCAGCGGCTGGTTCGAGCAGGGCGTCCTGCTGCTCAACCGGGTGCTGACCGTGCGTCCGGGGACGCCCGGCTCCCACCGCGGCAAGGGCTGGGAGGAGGTCACCGACTGCGCGATCGACGCGCTCGCGGCCCGCGGCGGCCCGCTGGTCGCCGTCCTGTGGGGCAGGGACGCGCAGTCGCTGGGGCCGCGCCTGGCCGGCGTCCCCCTGATCACCTCGCCCCACCCCTCGCCGATGTCGGCACACGCCGGGTTCTTCGGGTCCCGCCCGTTCAGCCGCGCGAACGCCGCGCTCCGCGCACAGGGCGGGACGGAGATCGACTGGCGGCTGGAGCGATGAGGAATGCCGGCCCCGCCCCGGGCGTTCACACCGACGTGTTCACCGACAAGCTCCGCATGATCACCCCGCAGTCCGCACTGCCCGGACGCGACCGCCCGATCCTCACCCCCGGCACCACCTTCCACGAGGTGCTCGGCACGCCGATCGACGCCGTGCCGGACGGCGCGGAGGTCGCGTACTTCGCCCTGGGCTGCTTCTGGGGCGCGGAGAAGCTGTTCTGGCAGCTGGACGGCGTCCTCACCACGGCGGTCGGCTACCAGGGCGGCTACACGCCGAACCCCACCTACGAGGAGGTCTGCAGCGGCCGCACCGGCCACGCAGAGACCGTCCGGGTGGTGTTCGACCCGCGGCGGATCAGCTACGACGCCCTGCTGCGGGTGTTCCTGGAGAACCACGATCCGACCCAGGGCATGCGCCAGGGCAACGACCACGGCACCCAGTACCGGTCGGCCGTCTACGCCACCGACCCCGGGCAGGCCGACGCCGCCCGACGGGCGATCGCGGAGTACCAGCCGCGCCTGACCGCGTCCGGCTACGGGACGATCACCACGGAGGTCCTGCCCGCCGGGCCGTTCCACTTCGCCGAGCGCTACCACCAGCAGTACCTGGACAAGAACCCGAACGGCTACTGCCCGGTGCACGCCACGGGGGTGACCTGCGGCTGACCGGGGGTTCGCCTTGACCCTCCGCGCGCCCGCCGCTTTACTGAGGGCGTTCTGCGGAGAGCGGTGGGAACGATGACGGGCATCTCCCGGCCGACCATGGCCGACGTGGGACGCGCCGCAGGCGTGTCCCCGACGACCGTGTCCCTGGTGCTCAACGGCCGCGACCTCAAGATCAGCGACGCCACGCGCGAGCGCGTCCTGGCCGCCGTCCAGGAGCTCGACTACCGGCCCAACCGCACCGCACAGGGCCTGCGGCTGGGCACGACGAGCACGATCGGGTTCCTGACAGACGAGATCGCGATCGAGCCGTTCTCCGGCCCGATGATCGCCGCGATCCACGACCTCGCCTGGGAGCAGCGGTCCCTGCTGCTGATGGTCAACACCACCCGCAACCCCAGCCGGCTGCGGGCCGCGGTGGAGGACCTCCTGGACCGCCGGGTCGACGCGCTGATCTTCGCCGCCATGGGCACCCGGCAGGTCGAGTTCCCCGACCTCCCGTCGCAGGTCCCCGCGCTGCTCGTCAACGCCTTCACCGCGGACGCAAGGCTGCCCGCGATCCTGCCCGACGAACTGGCCGGCGGCCGCGCAGCGGTGGAGCACGTCCTCGCGCTCGGCCACCGCCGGATCGCCTTCATCGCCGGACGCGAGGCCGCCTGGGCCACGCGGATGCGGATCAAGGGCTTCCGGGACGGCCTGGAGGCGGCCGGCCTCGACCCGGACAAGAGCCCGATCTACCTCGGCAACTACCGCATCGACAGCGGCTACGACATCACGCTGCGGGCGATGAGCGTGAAGAAGCCGCCCACGGCGCTGCTGCTGGGCAACGACCAGATGGCCACGGGCGCCTACATCGCCCTCGCCCGGATGGGGCTGCGCATCCCCGACGACGTCTCTGTGGTCGGCTACGACGACGAGCCCCTCGCCGCTGACCTCTCGCCGGCGCTGACCACGGTCCGCATCCCGTTCTACGAGATGGGCCGGATCGCCGCCCAGCACACGCTGGAGGGCACCATCAGCGACCTCCCCCCGCGCACCTTCGAGCCCTGCACGATCATCCACCGCTCATCGACCAACCCGCCGCCCGGGGAGTGAGGATCCCGGCGCAGGGACGCCGCTCGCGCCGGTGACGTGGGGGAAGTACCCCCTTGGTGTCCCGGCTGGCCGCGCCTAGCCTCTGCAGGCATGTGCCGAAACATTCACACCCTGCACAACTTCGACCCGCCCGCCACCGGCGACGAGGTGCACGCCGCCGCCCTCCAGTACGTGCGCAAGGTGGCGGGGACGACCCGTCCGTCCCGGGCGAACCAGGAGGCGTTCGACGAAGCCGTGGAGGCGATCGCGCACGCGACGCACCACCTGCTCGAGCACCTGACCACCAGCGCCCCGCCGAAGAACCGCGACCAGGAGGCGGCCAAGGCGCGGACCCGCGCGGCCACGCGTTACCCGGTCAGCGCCTGAGCGTCCCGGACGGCCGTCCCGCGCAGCCTGGCGTCCCCGGCGACGGTCGTGCCGGACGGTGCGTCGCCGGCGGGAACGCAGGAGCGCCGACGAGCACGCGTGGACACCGCGCGGGTGCCTCGCCGCTCGTGGCGCTCCGTGTTCGGCCCTCAGGCCTGGATCCCCGCCCGCGACGCTGGGGGTGGGGACCCGGGGTCTCCCCTACGGTCAGCCGGCCGCGGTGGCCAGCTTCTCCAGCGCATGCTCCCACTTGCGGGTGAGCGCTGCGGCGTCGAAGTAGGTGGGGATGTGCTCGTGGCGGATCTCGACGGTGGTGCCGTCCTCGGATTCGGCCAGGTCCACCTCGACGATGGTCTTGGGCGCCTCCTCCGCGGCATGCCAGCTGAACCGGATCTGCTCCAGGGGGTGGTAGGAGCGGACGACCCCGAAGGTCCCGTCCGCGGCATGCCAGCTGTCGCCCTTGTCACCGAGTTCACCTCCGGCCCCGAGCAGGGCTTCGGCGCCCTCACGGGTGACCAGGAGCTTCCAGATTTCCTTGACAGGCTTGGACACCGACCGCCGCACGGTGACGGTGGTGTCCACGGGGTTCACGAGAGTGTCGCCCTGGCTCTGTTCGATCATGAGTTACCTCGTTCCACTCAGTGGTTCGAACCGGCCCGACGGTGGGCCGGTACCCGACACCCTACTCAGGATCGGGGGGCGGGGAAGGGGGTTCACGAAGGCCGAACCGACGGCTTTTGCAGCCCTTCGGCGTGTCGCTCCCCGGCCGCCCGGGGCCGACCCGATAGACATGGGTCAGGCCGGACCAGGTATGAGATGGTCCGGCTTTCACGTTGCCGGAGAAGGTCACACAAGTGACGGGTGGGACGGGCGTGAACGCCTGTGACACATCCTGGAAAATCCCTTCCGGAAGTTCGCGAAAACCGCTTGCGCCGCCCCCGCCGCGGGCGTAGAACTGTCCTACGCCACACGCGGTGCCGGTCCCGAAAGGGAACGGAGAGCCGGTGGGGCGGACGGTCAGCAATCGAGGTCTGTGCCCGCGGAGCGATCCGCAGGAGCCCCCGGGACGGGGGGTGGACCAGGCGGGCTGCCGGGCTCTGGATCGTCCAGTCCTGAGCGAACTGAGGGCCGGACCAACTCATACTTGGTCCGGCCCTCGCCTTTCCCGCACTGCGCCCGTCATCCATCGCCGGTAGAGTGGCCAGACCCCCGCCGGACCGGAGGACCGCATGCTGATGGCCCTGATCGCCGCCCACCTCGGGCTGGCGGTCTGCGCGCCGCTGTTGGCGCGCGTGCTCGGGCAGCGCACCTTCCTGCTGGCTGCGCTGGCTCCGGCGACGGCCTTCGCGATGCTGGTCGGCCTCGGGCCCACCGTCCTCTCCGGGGGGGTCGTGGTCGAGACCCTCGAGTGGATCCCCGCGCTCGGCGTCGCCCTCGACTTCCGCATCGGGCTGGTGCAGTGGCTGCTGTCGCTGGTGGTCACCGGCATCGGCGCCGTCGTGCTGGCCTACTGCCGCTGGTACTTCGAGGCCGACCCGCCGCAGGCTCGCGTCGTCGGGCTCCTCACCGCCTTCTGCGCGGCGATGATCGGCCTGGTCACCGCTGACGACCTGGTCGTGGTCTACGTGTTCTGGGAGGCGACCACCGTCTTCTCCTACCTGCTGATCGGGCACGACCCGACACGGCGGGCGAACCGCTCGGCCGCGCTCACCGCGCTCATCGTGACCACCACCGGCGGGCTGGCCATGCTCGTCGGGCTCCTCGCGCTGGGGCACGCGGCCGGCACCTACAGCCTCGCGGCGATCGTCGCCGCACCGCCGTCCGGGCCAGTGGTGGCGGTCGCGGCCCTTCTCGTCCTGGTCGGGGCATTGAGCAAGTCGGCCCTTGTCCCCTTCCACTTCTGGCTGCCGGGGGCCATGGCCGCACCGACGCCGATCTCGGCGTACCTGCACGCCGCGGCGATGGTGAAGGCGGGCGTGTACCTGGTGGCCGTCCTCGCTCCGGCGCTGGCCGCCTCGCCCGGCTGGCGCCCGGCGGTCTGGGTGCTCGGCGCGCTGACGCTCTTCCTGGGCGGGTGGCGCGCGCTCCGCCAGGACGACCTGAAGCTGCTGCTCGCCTACGGGACCGTCAGCCAGCTCGGCCTGCTGGTGCTGCTGCTGGGCACCGGCACCCGCGCCGCGGCCCTCGGCGGCCTGGCCATGGTGCTGGCCCACGCACTGTTCAAGGCGACGCTGTTCCTCGTCGTCGGGGTGGTCGACCACTCCGCCGGCACCCGCCAGCTCAGCCAGCTGAGCGGCCTCCACCGGCGCCTGCCGGTGACCGCGGTGGTGGCGGCGGTCGCGGCCGCGTCCATGGCCGGACTGCCACCCACGATCGGGTTCATGGCGAAGGAGGCCGGCCTGGAGGGGCTGACGAACCTCGCGCTCACCGGCGACGGCACGGGCATCGCCCCCGTGCCGGGCTGGGCGCTCGTCGCGGTCGTCGTCGTCGGCTCGGCGATCACCGTCGCCTACTCGTTGCGGTTCTGGTGGGGCGCGTTCGGTCCCAAGCCGGGCGTCGCGCCATCCGGCCTCGCCCACCCGCCGTCGGCGGGCTTCGCCGCGGGGCCGGTGCTCCTCGCGCTGGCCAGCCTCGCCGCCGGGTTCGTGCCGGGGCCGCTCACCGCGGTCCTGCAGCCGTACGCGCAGACCCTCGCGACCGGCGAGGAGAGCCACGGCCTGGTGCTCGTCCCCTCGCCCGGCGCACCGCTGTACGCCTCGCTGATCGCGATCGTCGCCGGGGCGGTCCTGTTCTGGCAGCGCGAGCGCATCGCCGCCGTCCAGCAGACGTTCCCCGCCGTCCCCGCGGCGGCCGACCTGTACCGCACCACGATGCGCGGGCTCGACCGGCTGGCCGTCGAGGTGACCGACCGCACCCAGCGCGGCTCGCTCGCCAGCTACGTCGGCACGATCCTCGTCGTCCTCACCGGCGCCCTCGCGGTCACCCTGGCCGGCATCCGCGACTGGCCGGCCGTGCACCTTGCCGACAACGCCGGACAGGTCATGGTCGGGCTCCTCGTCGTCGTCGCCGGGTTCCTGGTCGCGACGTCGCGCGGACGACTCCGGGCGCTCGTGCTGTTGGGGGTCGCCGGCTACGGCACCGCCGTCCTGTTCCTCCTGCACGGCGCGCCCGACCTGGCCCTGACCCAGGTGCTGGTCGAGACGGTGTCGCTGCTGGTGTTCCTGCTGGTGCTGCGGAAGCTGCCGAAGTACTTCACTGAACGACCGCTCACCTCCGGCCGCTGGTGGCGCGTGCTGATCTCGGCCGCCACCGGCGTTGCGTTCACCCTCGTCGCGGTCCTGATGATCGGCTCACGGACGGCCACGCCGGTCTCCGCGCCCTATCCCGAGGTGGCCAAGTCGTTCGGCTACGGCAACAACATCGTGAACGTGGTGCTCGTGGACACCCGGGCCTGGGACACGATCGGGGAGATCGCCGTGCTCAGCATCGCCGCCACCGGCGTGGCCAGCCTGATCTTCCTCCGCGGACGCGCGTCCCGCGTGCGCCGCGCGGACCTCGACCCCCTGCGGGGCTGGCTCCGCGGCAGCCGCGTGCTGCCCCCCGGCGAACGATCGCTGATGTTCGAGGTCGTCACCCGCCTGCTGTTCCCGCTGATGATGATCGTGTCGGTCTACCTGCTCGTCGCGGGCCACAACCTGCCCGGCGGCGGCTTCGCCGGCGGCCTGGTCGCCGGCACGGCGCTGCTGGTGCGCTACCTCGCCGGCGGGGGGAGCGAGCTGGACGAGGCGATGCCGATCCCGGCGGGCGTCCTGCTCGGCTCGGGCCTGGTGGTGTCCGTGCTCACCGCGATCACCCCGCTGAGCGTCGGCGGCCTGATCTTCCAGAGCTACGACGTGTACCTCCGCGTGCCGGGCTGGGAGTCGCTGGCCACGCCGTGGGGGTCGTGGACGCTGCTCGGCGACATCCACCTCGTGTCCTCCACCGCCTTCGACATCGGCGTCTACCTCGTCGTGCTGGGCATGATGCTCGACCTGGGCCGCAGCCTGGGCAGCGGCATCGACGTCCAGGCCAGGGACGGACTGACGCCGGCCCCCGAGCCAGAGTCGAACCGCGCGATCCCGGGACGGCGGTGGGACCGGTGACCGCCAACCTCACCCTCGCCCTCGTCGCCGGCGCCCTGATCGCCTGCGGCGTCTACCTGATCACCGAGCGGTCGCTGTCGCGCATCCTGATCGGCGTCGTCCTGGCCAGCAACGGGGTCAACGTCCTCTTCCTCGTCGCGTCCGGCCCCGCGGGCGGGGCCCCGATCATCGGGCTCACCCCGGGCCCGCAGATGAGCGACCCGCTCCCCCAGGCGATGGTGCTCACCGCCATCGTGATCACACTCAGCGTGGCGGCCTTCGTGATGACGATGGCCTACCGGTCCTTCCAGATCAACGGCGACGACGAGGTGGCCGACGACGTCGAGGACGCCCGGATCGCCGAGCTCGCCCGGGCCGACCTGGCTTCGGAGAGCTATGAGGAGATGGGCTTCTCCGACACCGGCGAGGACGTGGTGAGCGAATGAACAACCTGCTCGCCGTCCCCGTCCTGCTGTGCCTGTTCGGCGCGGGCGCCACGTTCCTCGCCGGCCGCCACCCGGGCGTCCAGCGGGCCGTGTCGGTGACCGCTGTCGCGGCCGTGTGCGTCGTGGCCGGCGTCCTGGTCTGGCTCACCGACAGCGCGCCGCTGGTGCTGTGGGTGGGCGACTGGCCGCAGCCACTGGGCATCGTCCTCGTCGCCGACCGGCTGGCGGCGCTCATGCTGCTCGTCGCGGCCCTCGTCTCCCTGGCGGTGCTCGTGTACGCCACCGGGCTCGACCAGGACGAGGTGCGCAGGGAGACCCCGGTGTCGATCTTCCACCCCACCTTCCTGCTGCTGGTCGCGGGGGTGTCCAACGCCTTCCTCGCCGGTGACCTGTTCAACCTGTTCGTCAGCTTCGAGCTGCTGCTGTTCGCCTCGTACGTCCTGCTCACGATGGGTGGGACGAAGGACCGCGTCCGCGCGGGCAGCGTGTACGTGGTGGTGAACCTGGTCTCCTCAGCACTGTTCCTGGTGGCCCTGGCCAGCTGCTACGCCGCCACCGGGACGGTGAACCTCGCCGACCTCGCCGTGCGCCTCGCCGAGTTGCCGGCAGAGGTCCGCGGCGTCCTGCAGGTGCTGCTGCTCACCGTCTTCGGGCTCAAGGCCGCGGTCTTCCCGCTGTCGGCCTGGCTGCCGCACTCCTACCCCACCGCGCCCGCACCGGTGACCGCGGTGTTCGCGGGCCTGCTCACCAAGGTGGGCGTCTACGCGATCATCCGCACCCAGACGCTGCTGTTCCCGACCGAGCCACTGAGCCTGCTGCTCGGCGTGGTCGGTATCGCCACGATGCTGCTGGGGATCCTCGGCGCGGTCGCGCAGGGGGAGATCAAGCGCATGCTCTCCTTCACCCTCGTCAGCCACATCGGCTACATGGTCTTCGGCATCTCGCTGGCCACGTCCGCAGCGCTGGCCGGCGCGATCTTCTACGCCGCCCACCACATCACCATCCAGGCGACGCTGTTCCTCGTGGCCGGGCTCATCCAGCGGGTGGGCGGATCGAGCTCGCTCGACCGGCTGGGCGGCCTGGCCCGCCTCTCGCCGCTGCTCGGCGCGCTGTTCCTGGTTCCGGCGATGAACCTGGCCGGCATCCCGCCGCTGTCCGGCTTCGTCGCCAAGCTCGCCCTCCTCCAGGCGGGCGTCGCGGACGCCGGCCCGATGGCCTGGGCGCTGGTCGCCGCCGGCGTCGTCACCTCGCTGCTCACGCTGTACGCCATGGCGAAGGTGTGGAACCGCGCGTTCTGGGGCGTCGTCCCCGAGCAGGCCACCGCCCGCGTCACGACGCTGTCGAGGCAGGGACGCCTGCTGCCGCGGCTGATGGTCGGCTCCACGCTGGGCCTGGTGGTGCTCGCGCTGGCGTTCACCGTCGCCGCCGGGCCGATGTACGGCTACGTCGAGCGGTCGGCGACCGCCCTGTTCGACCGCAGCTACATCGCCGCCGTGCTGAGCGGGGGTGAGCGATGATCACCCCCAACCAGCGGCTGCGGTTCCGCTTCCAGGGACGGGCGGTGCTGCTGCTCGCCGCCGTGTGGGTGATGCTGTGGGGCGAGGCGTCCCTGCTGAACATCCTCTACGGGCTCGCGCTGGGCTGGCTGGTCACCGTGGTGTTCTGGCTGCCGCCCATCCGCTACTACGGACGGGTGCGCCCGCTGCGCGTGCTGCTGCTGGTGCTCGCGCAGCTGCGCGACCTCGCGGTCGCGTCCGTGCACCTGGCTGCGGTGGCGTTCCGCAGGCACCCCCGGTTCCGTCCGGGCATCATCCGGGTGGACCTGCGCAGCAACAACGACCTCTACCAGGTGGCCGTGGCACAGCTGATCTCGATCGTGCCGGGCACCCTCGTGGTCGAGGTCAGCCGGCACCCGAGGATCCTCTACCTGCACGTGTTCGACCTGCCGGACGAGGACGCCGTGGAGCACCAGCGCGCGCACGCGCTCGCGGTCGAGCGGCGCTTCGTCCGGGCCTTCGGCAGCGCAGCGGACGTGGAGGCGGTGTCATGACGGTGATCCTCGGCCTCGCCGCCGTCCTGCTCGTCACCGCTGCCGCGCTCGCGCTGTGGCGCATGGTCGCGGGCCCGACGCCCCTGGACCGCATCATCAGCTCCGACGTCGTCGTCGCGGTGGTGATCGCCGTGGTCGGCCTCTACTCGGTGGTCGCCGGCAACGCGACGGGGCTGCCGATCCTGCTGGTGCTGTCGCTGGTCGGCTTCACCGGTGCCGTCGGCGTCGCCCGGCTGATCGCGTCCGCGGAGGGCGTGCGCAAGCTGTTCGACCGCCGCCAGGCGATGAGGAAGGACGAGGAATGACGCTCGAGCTCGTCGCGGACTACGCCGGCGCCCTGCTGATCCTCGCCGGGGCGGCGTTCTGCCTCGCCGCCGCGGTGGGCCTGGTGCGCTTCCCCGGTCCGCTGACCCGGATGCACGCCGCCACCAAGCCGTCCGTGTTCGGCCTCCTGCTGATCCTCACCGGAGTGAGCCTCAGCCTGCGCGACCCCAAGGTGATCACCCTGCTCACCCTGGCCGTGCTGTTCCAGGTGATGACCGCCCCGGTGTCGGGCCACCTCGTCTCGCGCACCGCGCACCGCACCGGCCAGTACGACCGCGAGACGGTGGAGATCGACGAGCTCGCCCGCGACCTCGAGGACTGAGCTACCAGTCGTCCCCGGCGATCCGTGGGCTGCGGCGGTAGGCGGAGACCGTCGGGTCGCCATCGGCCCAGAACCGCCACGGACGGCCATGCGCGACGCTCACGCCCACCCGCGGACCCGACCGGACGCGGCCGGGTCCGGACCCGGCCTCCAGCAGCGGGCCGTTCCCGCCGAAACGACGGCCGGAGTCGGCCAGCGTCCAGCCCAGCGCGCGGCCGAGGTTCCCCGGGCCACGGGCGAGCGCCACGTCCGCGACGTCGCCCCGCCGCGCCCTGGCGAGCTCCACGCCGTCGACCACGCGTCCGGCCCGCAGCAGGACGGCGGCGCCGCCGTGCGGCGGTCCGCAGACGACGTTGCCGCAGATGTGGAGGCCGTGCGAGAGGTAGCAGTAGAGGGTTCCGGGCGGGCCGAACAGGTCGCGCGTGCGGGGACGCGGCCCGCGGTACGCGTGGGCCGCCGGGTCGTCGCTGCCGGCATAGGCCTCCACCTCCGTCAGCCGGACGGTGACCCCGCCGTCGCTGACCAGCGCGCCCACCAGCAGCGGGGCAAGCTCGAGCGGGCCGAGGGTGAGGTCGAACACGCCTCCAGTCTGCCCGGCTCCCGCCGCCGCGCTACCCTCGACGGGTGACCACCCGCCGCCACCTCCTCGTCGGGTGGCTGGCCGTTGCCCTGCTCACCGCCTGCGGCACGCCCGCACCGACGGCCACCCCGACCGCGAGCCCGTCCGGGCCCGACTTCACCACGCCCGGGACGGCGGCGTCGATGGTGCGCCAGCTCCTGGAGGCGGCCGGCAACCAGAACCTGCTGATGGTCGAGATCACCGAGGAGACCGTCGAGGTGAGCGTCCTCGACACCGGCCACAGGCCGGTCACCTGGGCCTACCGGGACGGCGAGATCGGCGAGGTGGCCAGCGACCTCCAGTACGTCGACCAGGCGACCTTCTCGCTGTCACGGTTCAACATCTCCGACGTCGGAGCGCTGTTCCGCGCCGCGCAGGGCCAGTCGGGCTCGGCGGAGAAGCAGAGCCTGACGATCGTGGACTACTCCGGTGGCGAGGTGATGATGTCGGTCTCGACCGTGCCGGAGTCGCGCACGGTCTTCTTCACCCCCGACGGCGCGCTCCTGCCGGTGCTGAGTTTCGACACCCCCGGCGGGATCGCCGCGGGCATCGCGGACGCGGTCGGCACGCGGGCGCTGGTGCACTCGGTGACGGTGGACTCCCAGCAGGGCGCCTGGGTGGAGTACCCGGGGACGAGCGGGACGACCGTCCGCCGCACCCGGACGGCGAAGGTTCCGGTGACCACGAACGTCACGGCCAAGGAGATGGACCTGCCGCTGTTCTTCGCGACCAAGGTCCGGCCCGAGGCCGTCTGGGCGGTCGTGGACGACGTGCGCGGCTCCGGCGACGTGCCGGCCGAGGCGTCGTGGAGCGTCGTCATCGACGACCGCGAGGGCCTGGGCGTGCCGCGGATGTACTTCAGCATCGGGTCGACGGTGCTCGTCACCGACGCCGCCGGATCGGTGATCAGCCGCTGACCGCGACCGCCGGGACCGGCTCTGGCGCGCTCACCAGCACGTACTCGACGTTCCGCTCCGGCCCCGGCACCCCCACCTTCCGCCCGTGCGGGCCGAACACGCCCAGGCGCTGGCCGATGTAGCGGCGCGTGTCGAACGCGAGCACCTCCACAGGGTTCCCGCGCGCCGCACACATCTCCACCAGCTCCGGAAGCGGCACGAAGCCCTCGTTGCTGAACGAGACCACCACGATCCCCGCGCGCACCTCGGCGATCACCCGGGCCAGCGCTTCCGGCATCGTGCGACGGGAGTTGAACGGGCTGCGTGTCGCCTCGTCGCGGGCGTCCACCCGCTTGCAGGCGACGCCGTAGTGCTCGGGGGCGTCCCAGCGCACCAGGGTCTCCCAGACGTGGTAGTTGGTGAAGTAGCGGTGCTGGTTGTAGGGCGGGTCCAGGTAGGCCAGGTCCACCGGGTCCAGCAGCGGCGCGAGGGCGGCCGCGTCCCCGCGGATGGCCGTCCCCGTGCCCGGGGTGAGCACCGGCGCGGCAAGGGTGAGCGGACGCAGCGCGCGGGGCGCCCACTCCTTCAGGTAGGCCATCTGGAGCCCGACCGTGGAGTCCACGCGGTCGGCAGCCTCCAGCAGTGAGGTCAGCAGGACGGGCCGCAACGGGTGGTCGCCGTACCACGCGTCGATGCCGTCCCTGATGGCGTCGATGCGCCGGCCGTTGTCGGGGTGGAAGTAACGCGACCGCTCGCAGAACACCTCGGTGACGTACCCGCGCCGACCCGGGAGCGCCTGGAGCCGCGCCAGGGCCTCGTCCAGCTCCGCCCGGTCGACCTGGCCGGCATCGGTCACCACGTAGCACTGCGCGAACACCTCTGAGTACGCGGCGGTGTCCACGCAGGTGGGCACGCCGCCGCGGCGGCAGAACTCCTGCGCCACCCGCGTCGTTCCGGTGAACAGGTCGAGCGCCGTGACCGCGCCGGACTCGGAGAAAAGGCGTCCCAGCTCTCCGACCAGCCGGCGCTTGGAGCCGAGGTACTTAATCAAGGGCGCCCGCCGCGAAGGTGTCGCACCGGTTCGGGTCGCCGGAGTTGAACCCCGTGGCCAGCCACTTCTTGCGCATCGCGGCGGAGCCGTGCGTCCAGGACTCCGGCGAGACCGAGCCGGTGCCCTTCAGCTGGATCCGGTCGTCGCCGACCGCGCGGGCGGCGTCCACGGCCCGGTTCACGTCGTCGCGCGTGATCGCGGCGATCGGCGAGGAGGGGTCGGCCGCGGCGTTGGCCAGCCAGGCGCCGGCATAGCAGTCGGCCTGGAGTTCCAGGCGCACCTGCGCCGAGGTGGGACCGGTCTTGTTGCCCGAGGCCTGGGCCTTCGCGAGCGCCCCGGTGAGGTCGGAGATGTGGTGGCCGTACTCGTGCGCGAGCACGTAGGCCTCTGCGGCGTCGCCGCCCTTCGCGCCGAGCTCGTCGGTGAGCATGTCGTCGAAGAAGCTGACGTCCAGGTAGACGATCTTGTCCGCCGGGCAGTAGAACGGCCCGACCTCCGAGGTCGCCGTGCCGCACCCGGTGGCGATCTGGCCGCTGAAGATCTGGGTCTGGGTCTGCTGGTAGCCGGAGTACGTCTTCGCCCAGTACGCCTGGATCGAGTTGGTGTAGGCCACGAACCGGCACTCCCGGTTCGCGGAGATGTCGGCCCCGGTGGTGCACTGCGCGTACGGGTTCGTGGACGGCCCGGTGTCGACCGGCGCCGCCGGGTCACCCAGACCGAGCTGCGCCGGATTGATGCCGAAGATCAGGGCGACGAGCAGGAGAAGCACTCCCCCACCGCCCAGCGCGACCGTCGTGCCGCGTCCGCGCCCTCCCCGTGAGCCCATCTGGGACGGGTCGAGCTTCGCGTTCTCGTTGTACTGCACGTCACACCTCCACCCCGAGCCGGCAGCAGCGAGCATAGCTACCCGGCGCGGTTACCGGTGGGTTACCGGACGGGGGGGCGACTTGGTTCGCCCCGCGCCGGGGGTCATGATGGACGGATGCGGATCATCGGCGTGGAGGTGGCGGGGGGTGCCCCCGTGTTCACCGGCGCCCTGCCCCACGGCGCCGATCCGCACCGGCTGGCCTGGGAGCTGGGCTACCGCATCGTCCGTCCGCTGTCGGCCAGCGGCAGCGCGCCCGACCTGACCCTGACCGTGCAGGTGGGCCGCCACGGCCGCAGCAGCGCCCTCCAGGCCCCCCGCACCCGGTCGATCGACCCGGACCTCGACCTGTCCGGCGAGGCGACGCCCGTCGTCCGGCAACGGCTGGCCGCCTACGGCATCGTGCTGTCCGAACGCGGGCTGCTCGCCACCCAGTTCTCCGACCGGACGGCCGTCCCGGGGTTGTGGGGGCTGCCCGGCGGGGGCATCGACCCGGGCGAGAGCCCCAGCCGCGCCCTCGTCCGAGAGGTGGTCGAGGAGAGCGGACAGGAGCTGGAGATCTCGCACCTGCTGGACATCCAGACCGACCACTGGATCGGGCGCTCGCCGAGCCGGGTCGTGGAGGACTTCCACGCCGTCCGGATCATCTACGCGGCGAGCTGCCCGACGCCCACAGACCCGGTCGTCCACGACCACGGCGGCACCACCGCCGCGGCCGCCTGGGTGCCGCTGGAGGGCTGGACGCGCGTCGCGTGGTCCTCGGGCGCCCGCGCGCTGCTGGACCGTCACCTGCGCGAGCTCTCCCGCTCGGGGCTCGTGCCCCGCTGAGCCCGCCCGGCGCCGGGAAAGGGAAAGGCCCCGGCGTCACCGCCGGGGCCCTCGTCCGTCCGCCTACCGGCGGAAGTAGGACAGGATCCGCAGGATCTCGATGTAGAGCCACACCATGGTGACGGTGAGGCCGAACGCGCCTCGCCACGACTCCGACGCCGGGGCGCCCATGGCGACGCCCTGCTCGATGTAGTCGAAGTCGAGGATGAGGTTGAACACGGCCAGCCCGACGCCGATGGCGGAGGCGAGCAGCGCGAACACGGTCAGGTTGCCCGCGGTGATGAAGGCCAGGCCGAAGAACGACAGGATGAAGTTCACCAGCAGCACGCCGGCGTAGGCCATCGTGCCGATCATGACCATCCGGCGGAACTTGCTGCTCACCTTGATCCGGAAGAACTTGTAGGCACCCAGCGTCATCGCCGCGGCGACGAACGTGCCGGCGACCGCCGGCAGGACGATGCCCGGATAGCTGTACTCGAAGAACTTGCTCACCGCGCCGATGAACACGCCCTCGATCGCGGCGTAGGCGAGAACGAAGGCCGGGTTGACCGCACGGCGGAAGCTCACCAGGAGCACGACGCCGAAGGACACCAGTCCACCGACCACCCAGGCAGCGGTGAGCAGCGGGCCCACCGGGACGAACACGAACGTGAGCGCGGCGACCGCCATCAGCGTGCCGATGGTGAGCGCGGTCTTGGTGATCACGTCGTCGATCGTCATCCGCCCGGCGACCGGGGCCGGGGCGAACTGGGCAGCGTTCGGGTCGTAGCCGTACGGCTGGCCGGGGTACTGGCCGGGAGCCTGACCGGGGTACTGGCCGTACTGGCCGGGCACCTGCTGGGCAGGCTGCACCTGCCAGGTGTCAGGTCGCGACAGGACCGGGTTGTTGCTGCGCATGTGTCTGCATTCCTCCTTGGATGGGCGACGGGCTCGCCGTCGTCGGGTTCCATGGTAGGGAACGCTGCTGAGAGCCTGCTGTGTTCCCCCCTGATCGTCCCCTGACCGGGACCCTGATCCGCTCGGGGACAGGCAGGTCAGTGCGGGAAGGGTGGCTCGCGACCCCAGACGGCAGAGCCCTTCCGGTTGGGACCGGAACTCGCCGGGCACGCGGCCGCGGTGGAGGCCGCGGCCCCCGCTGCACTGTCGATCGTCCGGTACACCACCCGGTCGCCCACGATCGTGCCGCAGTAGCGACCGTCCGGATCGAACACCTTCCCGCTGCGGACCAGACCGAGGTAGCGGCCCGATCTGGCGTGGAGGTGCTCCCCCACCAGCTGGAGGAGCTGGCCGCTCTTGGTGTACAGGTCATCCATCGAGGACTTCCTCCCTTTCGTGCTGTCGAACCTGTGGGGAGAGCAGGCGGGCCATCAGCTCGGACAACGGAACCGACGCGACACGGGTTCGCTGGTCGGCGACCGCGTAGGGGATCCACACGATGTCGTCGTGAAGGATCGAGCCGCAGCTGTAGACGACGTTGGGCACGTACCCCATGGAGGCGTCGTCCGGCGGCAGCAGCGGTCCATCCAGCGAGCCGAGCACCTTCGTCGGATCCTCGAGGTCGAGCAGGAGCGCTCCCAGCCCATACGCCCTCATCGCCCCCACGCCGTGAGTGATGACGAGCCAGCCCGCCTCGGTCTCCATCGGCGGACCACACGTCCCGCTCTGCACGATCTCCCAGGATCGCCGCTTGTAGTGCAGCGGCACCTCCTCGGACCAGTCGAGGCCGTCTGCCGACGTGGTGAGTGCCAGCGTCTCCCCGTCGCTCCGGGCCAGGGCCAGGTGGGCGGCCCCGACCGGGCGCGGGAAGAGCGCGAGCCCCTTCGTCCCCGCGCACCGACCGGTGAGCCGATGGACGGCAAACGATCGGAAGTCCGCGGTGACGAGCAGTCGGGTGGCGATGGAGTGACCGTCGTAGGCCGTGTAGGTCCCCCGGTACTCCCCGGCCCCGAAGCGGACGAGGCGGAGGTCCTCGATGCCGTGTGCCTCCTCGTCCGCGACTGGCACGAGAACCCGCTGGCTGAGGGCACTGGCCCGGCTGAATGTCGCACGGTACGCCGAGCCAGCGACCACCCTGATGGCCTCCTGTTCGCCTCGAGCCTGTGCGTGGTGCAGCAGGTCCGGCGACAGGTTCTGCACGGCCCTCTCGATCGCTCCGCTGCCGAACTGCTCGGGAAGGGCCTGCAGCACGGTCCTGGCAAGCTCGTCCGTGCTTCCCCGGTGCTCCAGGGCCCGGAGGAGGTGCGCCCGATCCCAGAGCCCCTCGTCGATCCGGGCGAGGTGGAGCGGCGCGGCACGCTCCGCGAACACCCACGTGCGCCCAGGCCCGATCACCGCCTCGCAGAAGCCGATCGAGGACCGGTGCCCCTCGCCGATCAGCCGGAGGGAGACGACCACCCGAAGCTGTCCCGCCAGGAGGGCGGACTGGTCGGGGTGTGCCACAACGCTCGGGTTGCAGACACAAGCACCCTCCGGAGCAACCTCGGCGCTGAACACCGCGCCGAGCGCGATGCCCAGGTTGTCGTCAGGGGGGAAATCCAGGTCGGGGCGGATGGTTCGGGCGTGCCGGCGCAGGTCGTCCTCCAGGTACGGGTGGCGCGTGCCGTAACGCTCCCGCACGTCCGCCGCGATCGCCGAGAGCTCGCCGGGAGGCAGCGCCAGGAGCCGTTCGAGCACCCCCTGGGTACGCGAGGGAGAGCCCGGTGTCGCCTCACCCGGAAGGAAGAGCCGCAGGATCACCCTCGCCGGATCCGCACACACCTCGACCCCGGCATCAGCGAGTTCCGGGGTCATCGCCGAGGTCCCGGCAGGGCCCGCACGTGCTGGAGGGTCCCCAGTGCGGCCAAGGTCGATTCCGCCCCGCAGTTCTGGTTGCGTCCCTGGGGCTCGAGGCCGTCGTGCCCCGCACCGGTCGCGCTGTCGTACATCACGACCCGGCCGTCGTTCGCGCCCAGGAACCACGCCCACGCGAGGTGGACCCTTCGAGCCCAGGAGGCGTCGCCGGTCACCTCTGCGGCGTGCGCGCAGGCGTCGGCGATGACCCCAGGCTCGATCGGCTGCTGATCCCACAGCGGGCCGTCCTCACCCGGGCTGCGGCCGGCCGTGCCCGTGACCGAAAGATGGTCACGACCCCCGGTTTCGATCTCCAGGAGCGCGGCGAGCATCCGGAGCCCCTCGCGGACGTCGTCGACCCGTCGCAGCACTCCACCGCCGTAGACGAGGGCGTCACACAGGGAGGCGTTCGCGTAGCGGAGTCGAGGTTCGGGCCACGCCCACCCGGGTGCCGATCCGCGGGGAATGCGGTCGAGGCAGTCGGTCAGCAGGGCATGAGCCGGCCCGGGGAGATCGGCCCTTCCGCGGAGGAAGTCCGCCGCACCGATCGCGGCGAACGCGGCGGCACGGACGTCCACCGTGCGCGAGCGCGTCGCCCTCAGGAACACCCGGGTGGCCCGATGTCGAAGAGTCCGGGTCGACCCGGCCCGGGCAGCGAAGCCCAGCGCCTGGACGGTCCGTCCCCAGCAGTCGCCGGTACTCAGGTCGGCCGACCACTCCCCGGACACCGCCCTGCGGTTTCGCACCGACCCGTCATCGGTCACCGCGCCCTCGAGGAAGGTGAGGTAGGTCTGGGCAGCCTCGTCGAGCGACCGCGTCCTCACCGGCTCCCGCAGGACCACGACGAGCGCTCGCGCGACGTCGTCGGCGCAGTAGCCGTGTTCACGGCGGGCCGTCGTGAACGAGGCGTGCTCGAACACCCCGTGATGATCGGTGAGGCGGAGCAGGTGGCTGAACACCGGGGGCGGGGCGATCGTCCGCACGAGCACGCTCACCGGGCCGCCCTTTCCAGTGCGGCACCGGTCAACAGGCCCCGGAACCGCTCCGCGGCCCGCGGCCAGCTGTTGGCCATGGCGAGGTCCTGGGCGGACGCCTTGGCCGCGACCGCATACGTAGGGTCGCCCAGCACCCGCTGGATGGCCCTGGCGATCTCCGTCGGGCGCCGGTGGCCCACCAGGATCCCTCCACCGTCGGCGAGCAGCTCCATCGCGTGCGGGAACCGGGTCGCGATCAAGACCTTCCCGGCGGCGGCGGCCTCGGCCAGCACGCCCGACGTCGCCTGCTCTGTGGAGTCGTACGGCAGCAGGACCAGCCCTGCGGAGGCGACCTGCGCGGCGAGTTCATCGGTGTCCTGGTAGCGACCATCGAGCTCGACGTCGGCCGAGACGCGCAGGTCGGCGGCCAGTCCGGTCAGCTGGTCGCGGTACTTCTCACCGTGCTCCTTGACCACCTTCGGGTGGGTCTGCCCCAACACCCGGTACACCGGCCGCGCGGCGGGCTCCATGCACGCCAGCGCGCGAATCCCCCACTCGATCCCCTTCCCCGGCCCGATGAGGCCCCAGGTCAGCATCACCGGTCGAGACGCCAACCGGAGGGGCTCGACCGGCCACGGACGGGGGTCGACGCCGTGCGGGATGAGCGCCAGCCGGGAGGTGGGGACCGCGTACTGGTCGGCGATGATGTCCTGGGCGGCGTGGGTCATGACCACGACGACGTCCGCCACGTCGGTGACCCGGCGCAGCACCGCCCGCTGGTGCGGAGTCGCGTCCGCGGGCACCGTGTGCAGGACGACGACCCGGGTGGAGAGGATCCGCTCCAGCACGTCGATGACCTCGTCACCGTCCGCGCCGCCGTAGATGCCGAACTCGTGCTGCACGATCACCATGTCGCACTGGCTGAGGGCGGCCGCTGCACGCGAGCGTCCCAGTCCGTCGCCGGGATGCAGGTCGCCGATCACACGGATGCCCGGGCCGGGCGACGGCGCGCCTGCGGGCACGAGGTCGTCGACCCTCACCACGAGTGCCTCGTCGCGGCCATCCGCCACCAGCGCGCGGGCAAGGGCGTCGGTGAAGGTCGCCAGACCACAGCGGGTGGGAGGGAAGGTACTGAGGAAACCGAATCGCGTCATGGCGTCTGCCCATCCGTGAAGGGTGGCGCATCGATCTCGGCGCCACGTGTGGGCGAGACGTCTGCCGATCGGCACCTCTCGCGGAATCGCTGCCGACGATCCGGTTCGTTGTCCGTCCGCACTACCCGCGGAACGGACGCCTTTGAAGCCCATGGTAGTAGCACCGTCCAACCCGTCCGCTTGGCCACCCGAGTAGCCTGTCCACAGCGGACAAGCCTGCTCCGACTGCAGGAACCGTTCGCGCGAGGGCTCCACCGGAACGGCCACCACACGACGTTCGCGAGGGCGCTGACCGCCGATGGACACGTCGTCCATGACCGGCGCGAGAGGCGGATGCGACGTGGATGCCACCAATACCGGCCAAGGACCCTCCAGCGCAGGGCAGCTCATCGTGCGCAGCGCGGCCCCCGCGACACCGACCCGCCGCCTGGAGTTCGCCCACCTCGCCCGCCTGACCGACCGGCACGGCGTGCGGGAGCGCATCGATGACGGACTCTCCGAGCGCCCCGGTTACCGGACCACGGACGCCGCCCGCGCGCTGGCCCTCGTCCTCCGGGAGGACCGCTACCCGGCCGGCGTGACGGCGACCGCCTACCTCAGCTTCCTCGAGCACGCCGTTCGCCACGACGGCTCCACCCACCCCCGGATGTCGGCGGTCGGGCAGTGGCAGGCTCCCGATCGCTCGGAGGCGTGGGGGCGGAGCGTCGCGGCTCTGGGCGCCACGGTCGCCAGCAGTGTGTCGCGACACACCCGTGACCGGGCAACCGACACCTTCCTGCGCGCCGCGAAGTCACGCTCGCTGGACGTCCGCACGGCAGCTCTGGCCGCGCTCGGGGCCGCGTCCCTCGTCACGTCCCGCACCGACGCGTCGGGCGCGGCTCACTCGCTCCTGTCGGACTGCCTCGAGATCATCCCGCGCAAGGCCACCGCCCGCTGGTCGTGGCCCGAAGCGCGACTGGGCCACAACAACGCCGTCCTGTGCGATGCCCTGATCCTTGGCGGGGTCGCGCTGGGGCGCCCACTTCTGGTCCGCCAGGGCCTGGCCATGCTGGGCATGCTGCTGGAGACCGAGACCCGGGGGAAGGGCTACCTGTCCGTCACCGGCAGCAGGGGCCGTTCGGCCAGCGACACGGGGTCGCGGGGGGTTCAGCTGCCCTCCGATGTGGCCGCCATCGCTGACGCCTGCGCACATGCCTTCACCGTGACCGGGGAACTCCACTGGCGCCGTGGCGTGTGCATGGCGTGGAACTGGTTCCTCGGTTCGAACGACTACGGCACGCCCGTCTACGACACCAGAACCGGGATCGCAACGGACTCCCTGCAGCCCCTCGCCGGGGGCACCTCCGGCGCAGAAGCGACTCTCGCCGCCCTCAGCACGCTGCAGAGACGACGGCAGGTAGGGCCCGAGGCGGCGCGAGCAGGGGTCGCGTCCCTTCTGGGAGCCTGAGCCGCCGTGCCCCCAATGGGATTCGAATCCGTGTGCGAGGCGCATCCAACGCCCCGCCATCCGTCCGCCTTCCTGGCTGAGTACCGCCTATCATCGCTCCGCGACTAGGTCTTTCGCGCCGCGGCCGAGCAACACCTGCCAAGATCTGCATGCGCATATACTGTGGGCGTAAGCGCACGATAAGCGCACGACTCTGGAGGTCGATGTGGCCGGCAAACCCAGGCGTTCGAGGCAGCGGAGCGGATGGGGTAGCGTTCGGGCGCTGCCGTCGGGCAACTACCAGGCGAGCTACCGTCACGGCGGCATCTTCGACGTCGTGCCGAGCCGCGTCTACAACGCGCCCAACACCTTCCAGACAGAGGGCGACGCTCGGGTTTGGCTGGAGACTGAACGTCGACTCATCGAAACAGATCAGTGGAGCCCACCCGCCGAGCGTGAGTTGGCGCGGCGCCGGTCCGAAGAGGCCGCAGCCAACCGGCCCACCGTCGCCGGCTACGCCCAGCACTGGCTGTCGAGAGCGCAGGTCCGGGAAACCACGAGGTCGCGCTACGAGGCCAGCCTGCGGATCTACATCTGCGGTGAACCGCTCGCGTTCAGCGTGCGTCCGAACAAGCGCACTGGCAAACGAGCCCATCCCAAGGTCTGGACCACGCACCCCATTGGAGGGGTCGTACTCGCCGATCTCGACCGCGACCAAGTGCAGGAGTGGTGGCTGTCCCTTCCGATCACCCAGCGGCGCCGAAGTTGCGATCTCGCCTACCAATTCCTCAGGACTATCTGCCTCGCCGCCGTCGAGGACGGGCTCCTGGCCAGCAATCCCGTCCGGGTCAAGGGCGCGGGGAAGCCGTCACGACGCCGGAGCATCGATGCCCTGACGCCCATCCAAGTGCGGGCGATCGCGGACGCCATGCCAGCCCGATGGCAGCTGGGAGTCCTGCTCGGCGCCTGGTGCGCGCTCCGTTCGGGTGAGGTTCGCGAGTTGCGGCGCAAGGACATCGACGTGAAGCGAGGTGTCGTCCGCGTCACTCGCGGCGTCACCCAGGCCGGCCAGCGCACCCAGCACATCGGCGATCCCAAGACCGAAGCCAGCATCCGCACCGTTCGCATTCCGCCCTCGATGATGGACATCGTCAACGCACACCTCCGCGACGGAACCCAACTCGGGCCGGACGGTCTGCTGTTCTGGCGCGACGACGGCGAACACGTCACCGACACCGAGTGGCGCGCAGCATGGCTTAAAGCGTGCGCCTCCGCGGGCGTCGAAGGCATCCGGTTCCACGACCTGCGTCACGTCGGGCTCACCTACACCGCCCTCGCCGGGGCCAGTATCCGCGAACTCCAGGCGATTGCGGGACACACCACGCCTGACATGGCCCTCCGCTACCAAGAAGTCGCCGCCGACCACATGGAGCAAGTCGTTCAGGGTCTGGACGCCATCATCACCGGGCGCGTAGCAAAGCAACAGCCGCCGCGATAGTCACGACACCTTGGTTCGTGTCCAGGCTGGACAGCACGATCCGGTCCACCCCTTCCAGGCGGCGTTCCCCTTCGGCACAATCATCGGCTCGGACGTGCCGGCCCTGTCCCGCGGCACCTCCACGCTGACCGGGCCAACCTCGGTCAGGACCGTCTTGGCCCGAGTGCCGTCGCGGGAGTTCCCGGAGTGGTGACCGGCCGGGTCGTGCGGCTCATAACCCAGGTGGTCGGTCAGCTCCTCCTCCAGCGCGGCTCCAGCACCCGCTTCGTCTGCCCGGACAACAGCCCGTCCGGCCCGACCAGCTCGCCACCCTTCATCCTGCAGTGCTTCGGTCAGCCTCACGGCCGACACGCTGTCCTGCGTCACTGAAGTCCTTTCCGACACCTCTTTCGGGCGGCAGATCGGGCCAGATCAGCTACACCAGATTTCGGACAGTCCCACCCCCTTAGGGCGAGCTGAGGGGCGCCAGCTGAATGCAGACCGCAATCGCAGCTGCCGACGAAACCGCAAGAATGACGACATCACCTATTATCGACGGCCGTCCGCCATCATCCCTTGACAGCAGATGAATGGATATGTTGACCAGAAAACCGGACACCGCCAACGAAAGCAACAGAATAGGGAGCCATGACATCGGATACAAATCGACGCCCATGGCATTTAGGGGAAAGTACGACAGGATCGTAATCGTGGCCAGCGTCAGGAAGAGAGACAGCCAGCCAAACGCTGCCTCAAATGCCACTCTGGCCTCGGGGTCGGGCTCCCACCAGAAGCCCCATCGCTCCGCGCGCTTCTTGCCCGCGTAGCGATCCAGCGCCCACAGCAAGGTGGCCGCCATGGCGCGTGAGGCATAAGCCGCTCTCCAACTCAGACGGCCCACTTTCTTCCCTTCACGTACTGACGAGTATCCCACGCGGCAGCTAGGATATCCGCAGTTCGACCTGCGCGGTGAGTGAACCGATACCCTTTCTCTCGAAGTCGGCGGCCGAGGTCAACATTCCTCCTCGCCTTGACGACAGATGCGTTGATGCCTTTCCGGGCAGCTTTGATGCCTTTGTACCCTGCTCTTACAAGCCTGCTTCCTACGGCGGAGACCACCTTTCCGGCCAATCGCCCAACGCCCGGAATGAAGCCGACCAACTCACTCGCGGCGTCGCCCCAATTGCCCTGACTCGCGTGGTACACCAACACGCCAACGGTGATCGCGAGTGAGACCGCGCCACAAATCGTGCAGAAGATGCTGGCGATACTAAGGACTAGCCTCGCTGTGTCGAACCACGATTCCCCGGTCAGATCGAACTTGTTTATCGGATCTGCCGGGTACGTGTACCGGTTGTCGTTTCCTCCTGAGACCGGGTCGATGCTGAGGAATCGTCCGGTTTCCGGGTTGTAGAGGCGGGCGCCCATGAGGACGAGTCCGCCGATGGTGCCGGCGTCGCGTTGGTGGGTGCCGAGCCAGCCGTAGCGAGGCGCACTTGTTCCGCCGATGGCTTGGGCGCGGCCGTACTCGTCTGTTTCGGTGTAGGTGTTGATGCCGGGTTGTCCGACGGTGGCGGTGGCGACGATGTCGCCGTGCAGGTTGGCCAGTTGCAGCACCGCCTTGTTGTCGCCGTCCACGTCGACGGCGAGTCCGCCGGTGAGGTCGGAGACATAGCGGTTCCAGGTCGGGGTGGTCCACGCAGTGCCGCCGTCTGGCCTTGTCTTGGTCTCGGTCCATGCCGGGCTGTCGTTGTCGCCGTCGTAGTGGTTGGTGGTCTCGGCGAGTTGGACGGTGTCGGTGTAGTCCTTGATGGTCGAGACCCGGTCCGAGCCGTCGAGGGTGAAGGTCTGCTTCCTCACCCGGGGCGTTCCGGCGGTGTCCGGGATGGTCTGTTGGAGGCTGGTGACCATGTCGTTGGCGGCGTAGCCGATGGTGAGGTCGCCGGCGTCGATGATCCCGGCCTGGTTGGTGTGCGCCTTGGGGATGGTGAGGGTTCGGCCCATCGGGTCGTAGGTGTAGCTGTCGCCGACGATGCGGTCGGCCTGGTCGTAGTCGTAACTGGTCGTGGATGCCGCGGTGGTGGTTTGACAGGCGCCCTCCGCACCCGGCCCATAGGTGGTGAGGCTTGTGCGGTTGCTGTCGCCGGTGAAGGTGTAGCGGCGGGTTGTGCAGCCGTCGGCGGTGGTGTCCTGGACTCTGGTGAGTCGGGCGCGGTCGTCGTAGGTGTAGCGCTTGGTGCCGGTCGGGCCGCTGGCAGTGACGACCCGCCCGAGGTGATCGTAGGTTTGGCCGAATGCCATCACCTGGGTGGTGTCGCCGTCGGTGGTGTAGGTCAGGTTGGTCGGCTGGCCGGTGAGGTTGCGTGTCCAGGCCTGCGCGTAGCCCCCGGGCAGGGTTTGACGGATCAGATTGCCGGTGGCGTCGTAGCTGCCGGTGATCTGGTCGGTGTCGCCGTCGGCGTAGCCCAGGTCGATTCTGGTGGTCAGGCCGCGGTGCTCGGTCTTGCCTTGGTTGTCCGTGCCGTCGTAGGTGTAGGTGTAGGTGCCTTTGCCGTCGTTGAAGGTCTTGGTGCGTCCGGCAGTGTCGTAGGTGGTGCTGGCGGTGTTGCCGGTGCCGTCGGTGGCGGTGAGCAGCCGTCCCCAGGTGTCGTAGGTGAAGTCCTCGGTGATGCCGTTGCTGGTGGTCGTGGTGACCGCTCCGGTGGTCGGGTCGTAGTTGGTGGTGCCGCTGATCGGGTCGCTGTCGGTCAGGGTCAAGGTGCTGCCGATGGCGCGGCCTTGGTAGTCGTAGGCGGTGGCCGTCGCGCGGGTCCAGGCCGACGAAGTCTCCTCAAGCCTGGTCACGTCTCCGAGCAGGCTGTACCCGGTCGTGGTTTTGGCCGGGATCGGGTGTCCGGTAGCTGGGTTCCCGGCGGTCTTCACGATGCAGACGCTGCCGGCCCACTCCGGCTTGGCGCGGCATGTGGCCGCTTCGGCGGAGTCATCGGCGGTGTAGTAGATGGTCCGGGTGGAGTAGGGGTCATCGGCACTGTTGTCGGTGATCGCGGTTCCGCCTGGGGTGCGGGTTTCGACGATCTTGCCCTCGCTGTCGTAGCGGCTAATGCTGGTGGCCCAGTCGTCGCCGTCTTCGGTGAGGGTTCGGGTCGGGACGCGGAGGGTCCAGCCGGAGGCGTCGCCGGTGGTGACCGGGTCGTAGCGGTAGCGGGTCTTCTTGGTGTCCCAGGTGCTGCCGTTCGCGCCGGGGCCGGTGAGGTCGGTGACGGAGACACGTTGTTCGACGGCCAGGTTGTAGCCGCCCGTGGGCACGTCTTCGGTGGGCTTGCCGGGCATGAGGCTGGCGTCGGCTTCGTCGTCGTAGACGGTTTCGACGAGGGTCCGGCCGGTGACGGTCGTGCCGTTGGCGAGCACGACGGGCAGCATGGGGCTGTAGGTCTGTTCGACTCTGGTGCCCGAGGTGTTGTAGACGGTGAGGGTAGCGTACTTGTCTGCTGCGGTGGCCGGGTCGTTTTCGGCGAGGGCGGCGGCCCGGCCGGCGGCGGTCAGCGTCCAGGTGCTGTTGCCTTTGTCGTCGTAGCGGGTGGAGTTGATCTGCCAGTCCCCGGCGCCGTAGCTGGCGGTGTTGGTGACCCGGCCGGCCTGGGTGAAGTAGGAGATGGTCGCGTAGGGCCAGTCGGTGTCGGCGGGTCCGGTGGCGGGGACGTGGTCGGGTTCGAACACGGCGGTGGCGCCGACCGGGGCGTCGGTGGCGCGTTGGCCCCACTTGGCGACTTCGGTTACTTGCAGGTTGGGCAGCCCGTTGCCGCTGAGCGGCACGTCGTAGGCGATGGTCCAGGTGGCGTCGCCGGTTCCGACGGCGGGGTCGAGTTGCCGCTTGACGGTGCTGAGCGCCCCGTTGCTGTAGCCAAACCGCCACGTCTTCTGGCCGGGGTCGGTGATGGTCTCGACGACGGTCTTGGAGTTGATGCTCGTGTAGGTGTAGCTGGTGGTATGGCCGGTGCCGTTGTCGCCGGCCGATTGCGGCGTCCAAGTCCCAATCAGCCGCCCGGCAGTGTCATAGCTGTAGCCGGCCACATCAACAGTGGCCATCCCGGCATTACCGGTGGGGAGCCCGTCGCTGCCCGGCTTGGGGTCCCACGCGACGTACTGCACGCCAGCGAGCCGCTGCCCGCCGGAGGTGGTGGTGTAGTTGAGCTTGAGCGCTTTGCAGCCGCGCTGCTGGGTGGACTCGTCGCACGTGATTGTGTCGCTGGGTTTCGGGGCGAACACCCACGTGATGAGCCCGTCGGGGTTGCGGACGAACCGGACGGTGGAGTTGGCTTCGGGTTCGGTGGTGCGGGCCACCGTCCACACTCCGGCGGTGTTGCGCTGGAACTCGGTGAGGGTGCCGTCTTCCTCGGTCAGGATCAGCTTGTGGGTGATCCCGGCGACATCACCGGCGGCCAGCTCGAGGGTGTCCATGTTCAGTGCGGTTTCGCCGACGCCGAGGTAGCTGCCGAGCTTAAGGGCGCCACGTGTTTCGTCTTCGTGCTGGTAGACGTCGGACACGCCTTCGGGGGAGGTGAGGACGATGGTGCCGTCGAGGTCGGTGTGGTCGATCACGGTGTAGCCGGCAACCCCGGCGCCTTGGCCGGCGATGTCGGCGGTCCATCCGGGCCCGAACACGCCGGACGGCCCTGCGGGGTCGCCGGTGAGGGTGCCGTGGGTGCGGCCCAGGGTCAGGTTTCCGCCGGTGCCGGGCACGGACACGTCGGTCTCGGAAACCTGGTACTCGCCCGTGAACAACGCCAGGGTCCCCGCCCCGACGTCTTGGGTGGGGTAGGAGCCGCCGAACGCGTGGGGCACGAGCTGGAAGCGGTAGATCGCCGAAACCTGCGGGGCCGGCTCGCTCGGATAGCTGAACACGATCCGGACCTGCAACAGCGACGGGATCTGGATGCCAGGCTCCTCGTTCGCCGCCCACACCAGTTCGGGTGTGGTCAGCGCGCCTGCGTCGGGGGTGACCGACCCGGTCCAATCCTGGCCGGTGCTCTTGTCCTTGATCTTGGTTGCCAGGTTCCAGTTGTTTGGCGGCGCATCGCCCGCATTGGCGTCGGTGGGCGGGTAGCGCCATTCGACCCTTGCCGTCGCGGTTTCGCTGCTGACCGGGTTCGCTGAGGCCTTGGCCTGGATCGGGAAGGTGGAGGTGGATCGGTCGTCCACGTTCGGCAGAGTAAGTTGAGGGCTGCCGATCCCGAACGAGTAGGCCTTCTCGGCCGAGCCCAGGCCCGCGGTGTTCCGGGCGACGGCCTTGATGATGAAGTAGCCACCTTCAGCCGGGATGTCGATCCCGGGTGTGGTCGCGGTGCCGCCCGAGGCGGCGATGGCCGTCTGCTCCACGAAACCGCCCGGCTGGTAGACCCACCACCGGAAGTCAGCGGCGCCACTTGCGGTAAACGTACAGCTCGTGGTCGCGTCGGTGCGGGTGGCATACCACTGCGCGTCCGTGTAACCGGTGCAACTCAGGGTTGGTGTGGTTGGCGCCGCGGTCGCGACACCGATCGGCTGCCACGCCGACCATAAGCTGATCAGGCCGGAGTTGTCGACAGCCTTCGACCTGACCACATACGTGCTACCCACGGCCAGGCCCGACACCGCGCAGCCCTGCGCAACAGTCCACGACACAGACGCGGTGGTGCAGGAACCGACCACGGTCGGGGAGGAGGTGGTAGTGCGAACCTCGTAGGTGAACTGCACCGTCGAGCCCCACCAGCCCATCGTGGAGGAGGTGAACGTCGGCGCGGTCGAGGAGGTCCACTGCCTGCCATCGAAGGGCCAGCTGTTCGACACCGTCGGCGTGGTCGGCGTGGTCGGTGCCCGGTTGGTGTAGGTGAACTTCAGATACGGGGTCCGCGACGTCCGGTCACAGGTGGTGTGGGTCGGGTCGTAGTCGACCGAGCACAACCGCCGCTCGAAGCTGTAGTCGTTCTTGTTCGCGTCCGGGACGCTCAGCTGCATCCCGTAGTTGGGGATCCCGCCGGTGCCCACAGCACCGTCGGCCCACGCCTGCACCAGCCCGGTCACGTTCGCGGTCACGAACCCGCCCGCCGGCGTGCAGTTGGTCGCGCCGATATTGGCCGTGAAGTAGCTCGACGTGCCAGCGGCGGTATCGACGCCGGGTTTGTTGCTCCACATCAGGTTCAGTTCGTCCCACGCCCCGGTGACCGGGTAGATGTTCACCCGCTTCGACGAGCACGACGCCGACATGTACTGGTAGAACCCGGCCTGGGCGTTGCTGATCGTCCGATCACGCATCTTGCCGCTGTCCCACTGCACCAGGCTGACCGCGGCGTTGGTGTTCACGTGGTCCTCCGACGCCCCGACGATCAGCCGGTAGTGCAAGTCCGACACCCAGTCCACACCCTCGCGCGCCCAGGCGTCCTGCGTGGGGCCATACGGCGCCAAGTCCGGGTCGATCGTGATCGGGTACTCCGCCTCCGGGTCATCCACCAGCGCGGCCGGCACCCTCAGCGTCAACACCTGGTCGGTCCGCTCCCCCGACGACCCGGTCTCCTTCACGCTTGCCTCGATCGGCACCACGTTGGTCGGGTCACCGAAGGCGTCGACCCGGGAATCCCACGCCGTCAGGACGGCCGTCTGTCCAGACCGGTCATCGGTGCCGCCATCGGTCACGATCAGCTGGCCATCGTCGGTCTCCTCCAGACTGGCACCCACCGTACGCACCTGGACCCGGAACAGCGGTGTCGCCGCCGCCGCCGAAGCCGAGTCGATCCGGATACGGGTCGAAACACCACGAGCGGTCGCGATCACCACCAGCTGCGCCCCATCACCCACCTGGTAGGTGGCGACCGGGCCCTCAACCGCCGGCGTCGGCAGCACCTCCGGCCATGACCAGATCGTCTGGGTGCCATCCGGCAGCACCAGACGGGCGAACTCCCGGCTGCCACCATCAATCACCAGATCAGTCGGGGCGGCCTTCGGCGCGAACCCGCCAGCAGCACGCGGAACCAGCGTGTAGTCCACATCGACCCACCGGCCCTCAGAGTCCTGCACCCACATCGGCGCCGAGTAGGCCTCCTCCGTGATCGACCCGTCCGGGTTCACCACCACCCGCGTCGTGCCCGAACGCTGCGACAAGTCCTCCACCGAGGCATCCAGCGCCTGAGCTGTCACCGCCGCCGACACCAAGTCTGGACGATCCGCCGCGCCATCCCCATCCGAGTCCGCCGCCTCCACCGCCGCAGCAGCCGTCTCCGCAGGCGACGGCACCGGCGAAGGCGTCTCCGCCCGCGCCGACGGCACGTCAGTGGTGAAGCACAGCATGACCGTGAGCAATCCCGCCAGCAAGCTCACAAGCCAAGCCGGAAGCACAACACCAGAACGGGAGATCGGCAGACGCAGCATCGAGTCTTCCTTCAAATGCAGCGAGCGGACGCCGAGGCACGAAGCGCTGGCGGACGCTCGAGGGGGTGAGCAAGATTGCCTATTCATAGCAGGCCCACAGGCGGCCCGCGCGGACTTCCCGAAGAATTGGTCAGTCCATCGGGGTCTGTCAGATAAACGGTGTGTGGGGCCCGGCGGTTTCTAGTGAGTGGTCCTTTCGAACCTGCCTGCGAAGGTGATCGCGAAGGCGTTCAGGGCGGGCTTCCACCTGACGACCCAGCGTGCCTTCCCGTGTCCGGTGGGGTCAAGGGACCGGGTGGTCAGATAGAGGCATTTCATTGCGGCGGCCTCGTTGGGGAAGTGGCCGCGGGCGTTGACGGCGCGCCGGTAGCGGGCGTTGATGCTCTCGATCGCGTTCGTCGTGCAGATCACCCGTCTGATCTCCACGTCGTACTCCAGGAACGGCACGAACTCGGCCCACGCGTTCTCCCACAACCTGACGATCGCCGGGTAGCGGCCGCCCCACGCCTGGGCGAAGTCGGCGAACCGGTCCCTGGCCGCCTGTTCCGACGGGGCTGTGTACACCGGCCGGAGCGCCTTCACGATCGCGTCGCGGTGTTGCCGGCCGGCGTAGCGGAAGCTGTTGCGGATCAGGTGCACGATGCACTGCTGCACCACGGTGCGTTCCCAGGTTGTGGTGATCGCCTCCGGCAGTCCCTTCAGTCCGTCACACACCGCGATCAGCACATCGGCGACGCCGCGGTTCTTCAACTCGGAGAACACTTGCAGCCAGAACCGTGCGCCCTCGGCGCCGTCGCCTGCCCAGATCCCCAGGATGTCCCGCTCCCCGTCGGTGGTAACACCCATCACCACGTAGAACGGGGTGTTGCGGACCTGGCCGTCGCGGACCTTGACCACGATCGCGTCGACGAAGATCACCGGATACAACGTATCCAGCGGTCGGCTGGACCATTCGGCCAGCTCGCCGGCCACCTTCTCGGTGATCCGGCTGATCGTGTCCTTGGACACCTTCGCCCCGTACACCTCGTCGAAGTGGGCAGCGATCTCCCCGGTCGTCAGGCCGCGGGCGGACAGCGACAACACGATCTGGTCGATCCCGTCCAGGCGCCGCTTCCGCTTCGGCACGATCACCGGCGTGAACGAGCCGTCCCGGTCCCGCGGCACCTCGATCTCGACCGGGCCGATCTCGGTCAGCACCGTCTTCGCTCGGGTGCCGTTGCGCATGTTCAGCCCCAGCGGCGCTGCGCCGTGCTCGTGGCCCAGGTGCTCGGTCAGTTCCGCCTCCAGGGCGGTCTCCAGCACCTGCTTGGTCAGCCCGGACAGCAACCCGCCCGGGCCGACCAGGGACATGCCCTGCACTTTGGCCTGGGCGAGCAGCTGCTCGGCGAGCTGCTTCTGATCGATGATCTCTCCCGTCACGGGGTCGATCATCTCGACAACATCGGTCGTGACAGTCACGGCCATCTCCTTTCGGATCAGGCCGGACCCCTACACACCGTTATTCCGACAGTCCCGTCCATCGGCCCAAGCACGCGGTCAGGAAAGCGGACTGCCGATTTGCACCGGGTGTATCGAAGTTCATGGGGGGTCGTTCTGGTCGGTGGACGCGCGAGGGGTCGGACGGCAGGTGGCGGTTGGAGATGGGGACTGGAGGGCTCCGAGGGCATGGCTGGGCGCTGGGGGTCGGCTTGTGCTGGCGGGCGTGAGTTCCGTGACTCAGGGTGGTGCGCTCGGCCCGGAAGGGTGCGATGTCCCAGCCCGGGAGCACTCCCATGCCGCGGGTTCAGCCCCCTGACTGTGCTACGAGGTTGACGTGGAGAATCCCCTGGTAGTGCGGGTTCGGCCTCGCTGGCCGACTGCTCGACCGGGGCTCGTTGATCCGTCGTGAAGCCGGCCGGGGTCGGGCTGTTGGGCTGGCGCCGGTCAGGCGGCTCGGCTGTAGCGCTTGAGGGCGGCTTGGCGGGTGACGCCGAGCATGGCGCCGATCAGGGTCCAGGAGGCGCCTTGGGATCGTGCTTGGGCGACGGCGGCGTCTATCCGATCCTGGGCGGCGTTGCGGTCGCGGACGGCGGCCAGGATGGTCTGGAGGGCTTCGCCGTCGAAGCTGGCGATCGGGTCGGGTCCCTGGCCGTGGTTGGCGTTCTCGAGTTCGTCGAGCATCTCGGTTTCGGTTCGCATCAGTTCACCACTTGTCACAGGTATTTGAGTCGGACGGGCGTGGCGTGGGAGACACGGTCCGCGGCCGGGTTGTAGCCGATCTCCAACAGTTGTCCGTCGCGGCGGGGGCCGACCAGGACGAGGCAGCCGTCATGGCGTGGACTCCGATCGCATGCCCGATGGCGTGACCGATGTCGTCGTCGGTGACGCCGTGCTTGTGGGCGTCATCCACGATCTCCACACCTGACAACCATAGTTGTCACCTTGGGGTGGGGCAACACCTCCCCCCTCCTCTCCCGTCGGCTGACGGCGACTGGCGAAGCAGTGACTGATGGCGGTCGGGGGGACATGGGGGACGTCTGTATGACAAGGCCTGATGCTGCCGGCTGGTCGGCGTGGTGACGTGGTCTGGACCGAAGTGGTGACGTCCATGGTGACGTCCCTCTGCTCTGATTTCGCCGGTAGCCCCGGGCTGGCGCCGGCTGATCCGGGATGGTTCGGTGCCCAGGTCGGTCGGCTGCCGCGGCCACGTCCAGAGATGGGTCAGATCTTTCGGGGGGAGGTTGGAGGAGGTCGTGCTGACTACGGGCTCAGAACGTTCAGGGGATCGGCGGCGGTCGGGACAGGCCGGCGGCGGGTTTCGGGGGGAGGTTGGGGGGAGGTGGCTGTGACAAGGACGTTCAGCTGGCTGGCGACGTTCTTCCCGGCTGCGCCGGCCGCCGGCTGGGCGGAGGTTGCTGTGATGCCCTGATCGCAGGCCGCAGGGCCCGGTCAACAACCGAGAGGGCAGCGGGGGGAGTGTGCCGTTGACAAGGACGTTCACCCGCCCAAGCCGACACCGGATCGGGTCTGGCGGGCGCCGGGGGAACGCCGGACGGTCCGGTGACGGACACCGGACTTACGAAAGTCGGGCCTGGGCTGTCCGGATTGGCCGGTCGGGGCGGCTTAAGGAAGTGCGGGAGGTTTCGGGGGCTGAGAGGCGGGGTGAAGATCTACGGCCGAGCTGTCCGGATCGGTGCCGGCCGTCGGCTTAGTGGGTGTGAGGAGGTGAGTGCGATGGCGATCGGTTTGCAGAAGATCTCCGCGATCGTCGGCTATGAGTACCTGACCCGGCATGTGGCGGTGTTGGACGCGACCAGCAAGGGCTACCAGCGGCTGGATGCCTACTACCTGGCCAAGGGTGAGGAGCCCGGCTCCTGGTGGGGTGCCGGCCTGGCCGGGCTCAACCTCGCCGAGGGTGATCCAGTGACCGCCGAACAGATGCGCCGGCTGTTCGGCCACGGACTCGACCCGACCAGCGGCAACAAGCTCGGCCGCGCCTACTCCGTCTTCGACCACGCCCCGACCGTGTTCGAAACCGAACTCGACACCCGACTCGCCGCCTGGCGGGTCGAGCACGGTGTGCCGGCCGGGGTGCCGCTGCCGAAAGGTGTGCTCGCCGCGCAGCGGACCATCCTGGCTACCGAGTGGTTCGTCGCCGCCCATCCCGGCGTGATCCCGGATGCGCGGCAGGTGCGTGACGTGATCGCGAAGAACACCTCCCATCCGCGGGTGGCGGTGGCCGGGTTCGACATCACCCTCACCCCACCCAAGACGATCTCCACGCTGTGGGCGGTCGCCGACCGGCCGCTGGCCGCGACGATCAGGGCCGTGCACGATGCGGCGGTCACCGACGCGCTCACCTACCTGGAAGCCAACGTGCTGTTCACCCGCAAGGGTCACGCCGGGGTCCGGCACCTGCCGGTACGCGGGATGGTCGCAGCGAGGTTCGTGCACCGCGACTCCCGCGCCGGTGATCCGGATCTGCACACGCATGTGGCGGTGGCAAACAAGGTCCAAACCCAGGCTGGGGAGTGGCTGGCGATCGACGCGAAAGTGTTGTACGCGGCCAAGGTCACCGTGTCCGAGGCGTACACCGCCAGCCTGATCGGCCGGCTGCGGGACCTCGGCCTGGCCCTGGTGCCGACCAGCCGGGACGGGAAACGACCCGTCTATGAGATCGCCGGCATCAACCCAGCCCTGGCGCAACGCTGGTCGACCCGCCGCGGCCAGGTGGTCGGCAAGACCGGCCAGTTGGTCGCCGAGTTCGAAGCCGAGTACGGCCGGCTACCCACCCCCGAAGAGCGGCTCGAACTGGCGCAGCGGGCCACCTTGAACACCCGGCCCGACAAGCACGAACCACGCAGCGAACACGACCAACGCCGCACCTGGATCGCCGAGGCCGAACAGGTTCTCGGCCCGGAAGGGATCGGCCGGATGCTCGGGGCGGTCGCCCACCAGCCGCCGGCACCGGTCACGGTGCCGGATCGGCGCTGGATCGCCCGCACCGCCCGGAGCGTGGTCGCGATCGTGGAGGCCGAGAAGTCGTCGTGGACGCCATGGAACGTCCGCTCCGAAGCGTTCCGGCAAGCCACCGCCGCCAACATCCCCCACCACCAACTGAACGCCGTGGTCGAACAGCTCACCACCGAAGCCCTGTCCGAAGTGTCGGTGCCGATCCGCACCACCCGCACTCAGCCCGTCGAACCCGACCTGCTGCTCCGTCCCGACGGCACGCCCGCCTACCAGGAGCCCTCAGCGTCCCGGTACACGTCGATGCGGATCCTGCGCGCCGAAGCCCGCATCGTCGACGCCGCCGGCCGCCACGGCGGCCGGATCGCCGACCCCAACTCGGTCCAGCTCGCCATCCTGCAATCGATGGCGAACCGGCAACCCCTCAACGAAGGCCAACAGACCCTCGTCGCCGCCATGGCCGGCTCCGGCCTCCGCCTGCAGCTGGCGATCGCGCCGGCCGGGACCGGGAAGACCACCGCCATGCGCACCCTCGCCTGTGCCTGGACCAACAGCGGCGGCACCATCCTCGGCCTCGCCCCCTCCGCCGCCGCCGCCGAACAACTCCGCCTCCAGTTGGGCGACAACGCTGTCGCGGAGAACCTGGCCAAAATGGTGTGGGCCATCAACCACCGCGAACCCCTGACCGAACAGGTCGGGCCAGACACCCTGGTGATCATCGACGAGGCCGGCATGGCCGACACCCTCACCCTGGACTACCTGGTCGGCTGGTGCCTCGACCAAGGCGCCTCGGTCCGGCTCATCGGAGACGACCAACAACTCGGCGCGATCGGCGCCGGCGGCGTAATGCGCGACATCACCACCAGCCACGGCGCCCTCCACCTCGACCACGTCCTCCGCTTCAGCGACCCCGCCGAAGCCCACGCCAGCCTCGCCCTCCGCGCCGGCGACATCGGAGCCCTCGGCTACTACCTCGACCACCAGCGCATCCACCTGGTCGACCCCGACACCGCCATCAGCCAGCTGCTCGCTGCCTGGCAGACCGACCGCAACACCGGCCTGGACGCGATCATGCTCGGCCCCACCCGAGACCAGGTCGCCGCCCTCAACGCCGCCGCCCGGCAAGCCCGGCTCGCCGGCCACCGCACCGGACGCGAAACCGCACTGGCCGACGGCAACCACGCCTCGGTCGGCGACACGATCCTCACCCGCCGCAACGACCGGACCCTGACCAGCGGACAACTCGCCTGGGTCCGCAACGGCGACCGGTGGACCGTCACCGCCGTCCACCCCGACGGCTCCCTCGACGTCCAACACCTGCGCAACCACAACCGGCTCACCCTGCCCGCCGACTACGTGCACGAGTCCGTCGAACTCGGCTACGCCACCACCATCCACACCGCCCAAGGCGTCACCGCCGACACCTGCCACGGACTCCTCACCGGCGAGGAGGACCGGCAACTCGCCTACACCATGCTCACCCGCGGCCGCCACACCAACCACGCCTGGCTCCAGATCGGCACCACCGACCCCCATGCCGCTCCGATCGCCCGCGACCTCGTCCAGACCGCCACCACCGTCGAGATCCTCGAACACATCATCAGCCGCGACCAGCAGCCCGCCTCCGCCACCACCCTCATCCGGCAAGCCGACGACCCGGCGGCACTGCTCGCCACTGCCGTGAACTGCTATGTCGACGCCATTGGGTTCGCCGCCGAAGAAGTCGTCCCCCACCACATCAAGGACGCCATCGACACCGCCGGCGAATCCCGCCAGCTCACCGATGCCGATGCCTGGCCCGCCCTGCGTTCCACCCTGCTGCTGTGGGCAGCCAACGGCCACAACCCCATCGACCTCCTCCAACAGGCCATCGCCTACGGCGGCCTCGACGACGCCCGCGACCCCGCAGCCGTCCTCACCTGGCGCCTCGACCCCACCCGAGCATCGGCCGGACGCACCGTCGGACCACTCCCCTGGCTACCCGGCATCCCCCACCAACTCCTCCAGCAACCCGAATGGAAGACCTACCTGTCCGACCGGTACCGGCTCACCTACCAACTCGGCCAGGAAGTCCGAGAACACGCCACCGAGCAGACACCCCGGTGGACGGCGAACCTGCCCGGCCTCGAGCCCGACCTGATCGCCGACATCCAGCAATGGCGAGCCGCCCACCAGACCCCTGACACCGACCTGCGACCCACCGGGCCCGCCAGCCGCACCCCCGCCGAAGCACGCCACCAACGCGACCTCGACCAACGGCTCGAAACCGCCCAAGCCGGCATCCGCGAATGGACACCCACAATCCTCCAGGCCGCCCCCGCCCTCGCCGGCGACCCCGCCCTGCTCCTCCTCGCCGCCCGACTCGCCCAACTCGACGACAGCAACCACGCCAGAAGGCTCCTCCACATCGCCGTCCGCCAAGGCCCCCTGCCCGACGAACACCCCGCCGACGCCCTCAACTACCGCATCCGCGCCCTCCAGAAACACATCCCCCTACCGTCCGAACAGTGGGAAACCATCACCCCCCGACCACCCAGCCGACACCACCACGAACCACCCAGAATGTCCGGCCCCAGCCACGGCATCAGCATCTGACCCCGCCACCGAGAGGAACCGCCATGTCCAGCTATCCCACTCCGGCCTGGAGCCAGCCCATCGCAGAATGGCTTTCCCTCCAGCAGGCGGCGGCCATCTACGGCGTCAGTGTGGACACCCTCCGACGCCGCATTGCCCAGGGCCACCTGCCGGCATCCCGCTTCGGTCGGCGGCTCATCCGCGTCCGTGTCCAGGACCTCGAACGTCTCTTCCGGCCTATCCCCACCGCGCGTCCACTGCGTCAACTGTGGCGCTGAGGCGTACTCGATTGAAGGAGCAAGGCGCACGATAAGCGCACGACGCAAGACCACTGAGGGTATGCCGAATCTCTAATGCCTAGTGAATCCGCACTTCAGACCGTGCCCCCAATGGGATTCGAACCCATACTCTGGCGGGTTTAAGCCGCCTGCCTCTGCCAGTTGGGCCATGGGGGCCTCGGCGCGATTCTAGGGGCGCGGGTCAGGCGTCCCGGGAGAGCAGGCCGAGCACGATCCCGTCCAGGATGTCGGCCTCGCTCACCAGCAGGGGTGCCGGCGCGCGGCGTCCCACCGTCTGGCAGATCAGGGCGCCGCCGCAGATCACGTCCGCCCGTCCGGGCACCATCGTGGGCAGCGTGGTCACCTCGGCGACCGGCATGGCCAGCAGCCGGGCCGTGAGCGCGTCGAGCTCGTCCGCGGCCAGTGAGGACCCGTGGACGAGGGCCCGGTCGTAGGCCGGCAGGCCCTGGGCGAGCGCGGAGAGGCTGGTCACCGTCCCGCCCACGCCGACCCAGGTGGCCACGTCGGCGAAGGGGATCCCGCTGGCGTCCAGCAACCCGTCGACGTAGTGGCGGGCCGCCCCGATCTCGGCCGCGGACGGCGGGTCGGAGTGCAGGAAGCGCTCGCGCAGCCGCACCGAGCCCACGTCGAGGGAGACCGCGGCGCTCGGGGTGCCGCCGTCGCCGAGGACCAGCTCGGTCGAGCCCCCGCCGATGTCCATCACCAGAACGGGTTGCGGCAGGGACGGCAACGCGCTCACCGCCCCCGCGTAGGACAGCCCGGCCTCCTCCTCGCCGGAGATGATCTCCGCGTCCACTCCCAGGCGCTCGCGCGCGCCGGCGAAGAACTCCCCGGAGTTCGCCGCGTCCCGGGCGGCCGACGTGGCGACCACGCGCCGATGGCGGACGCCGAGGGCGTCCAGCTGCTCGCCGAAGTCGGCCATCGCGGCGAACGTCCGCGCCAGCGCGTCCGGGTGGAAGCGACCGGTGGCGTCCACGCCCTGGCCCAGGCGGGTGAGGTGGAGGCGGCGGTCGAGCTCGAACAGCCGTCCATCCTGTGCCCGGGCGATGAGCAGGCGCACCGAGTTCGTGCCGCAGTCGACGGCGGCGTAGAGGTCAGTCACGGTCCTCCAGACAGGGCCGGACCCAGAACTCGCCCAGCAGGGCGAGGGTCTCGTCGCCGAGCGGGTTCACCCCGGGCCCCACGGCCAGGGCGTGGGCGGCCAGCACGTGCAGGCACTTCACCCGGGTGGGCATCCCGCCGGCGCTGGTGCCCGCGATCTCCGGGACCTCTCCCAGTGCGGCCCGGTCGGCGAGGTAGGCCTCGTGCGCTGCGGCGTAGGCGTCGGCGAGCGCGGGATCGGTGGCGAGCCGCTCGGTCATCTCGGCCATCAGCCCCTGCGCCTCGAGTGTCGAGCACCCGGCCGTCGCCCGCGGGCAGGTGAGGTAGTACGTGGTCGGGAACGGGGTGCCGTCCGGAAGGCGCGGGTGGGTGGCCACCACACCGGGACGCCCGCAGGGGCACCGCCAGGCCACGCCGGCCGTCCCGCGCGGCTCCCGCCCCAGCTGGGCCGCGACGCTCTCGACGTCCGCGGGGGTCAGGGGTTCCATGGCCGCCATTCTGGCATGCCCGTTCCCCGCCGCCGCCCGCCGAGGGCCAGCCTTCACGCCGAGGGCTCGCACCAGGGTGCTGGCCCTCGGCAACAAGGCTGGCCCTCGGCCACAGGGGCTGGCCCTCGGCGGGGCGCTGAGGGACGAGCGACGAGCAGCCGAGCGGCGAGCGGACGAGCGGAGAGCGTCTGGCGGCGAGCGGCGGCGAGCGTGCAGGTCAGGGGACGGTGACCTTGCGGGTGGGTGCGTCGGCGGTCTGCACCGAGCCCCACAGGCGGTCCCACCAGACCGGATCGTGTTCGCCGGACGGAAGGCGCTGCTCGGACTCGATCACCACGCCGCCGCCCAGCGGCTTCCCGTCGGGACCCACCACCCGGTAGCCGGTCTCGCCGGGCATCACCCAGCCGAGGCGCTGGCGCGCCTGGGCCTTCACGTAGTCGGGGTCGTCCCAGCGCGCCAGCTCCGTCTCGAGGTCGGCGATCTGCGCGGAGCGCTCGCGGATCTGCTGCTCTGCGACCGCCAGGTCGTGCTGCTGGGAGAGGTAGATGCGCAGGGAGCCCACGAAGGAGATCGCCAGCACGACGACCACGAGGAACATCACCAGGGCGCGCCGCGTGAGCCGCAGCCCCCAGCGCAGGACGGGCGCAGAGCGGGCGTCGCCGCGTCCGGGCTGCTCGGACGCGGACCCGGGACTGGACGGGCGGGCACCACGGCGCCGGGGCGTCCTGCCCGGACCGGCGCTCGCGCTGCGCGGGCTACGCGTCGCGCGTGCCATGGCCCCGTCCCTTCACCCGCCCAAGGATAGGTGCCGCCCCGCGCAGCACCCCCGCTGACGCGCGGCCCACGACGCCAAAGTGGACCGAGACCGCCGTGGTCGGCGGTTTCGGTCCACTTTGTGGAGCGGGTGCTGCGGGTCAGGCCTTGAACCGCGGGAACGCGGCGGCGCCGGCGTAGCGGGCGGCCTCGTCGAGGTCCTCCTCGATGCGCAGCAGCTGGTTGTACTTCGCGACGCGCTCGGTACGGGCCGGGGCGCCGGTCTTGATCTGGCCGCAGCCGAGGGCGACGGCGAGGTCGGCAATCGTGACGTCCTCGGTCTCGCCGGAGCGGTGGCTCATCATGGTGGTGTAGCCACTGCGGTGGGCGAGGGTGACCGCGTCGATGGTCTCGGTGAGCGAGCCGATCTGGTTCACCTTCACCAGCAGCGCGTTCGCCGTCTTGGTGTCGATGCCCTTCTGCAGGCGGGTCACGTTGGTGACGAACAGGTCGTCACCGACGAGCTGGACCTTGTCGCCGAGTTCGTCGGTGATGGTCTTCCAGCCGTCCCAGTCGTCCTCGTTCAGCGGGTCCTCGATCGAGACCAGCGGGTACTTCGCGACCAGGTCGACGTAGTAGGCGGTCATCTCGGCGGCGGTCTTCTTGCCACCCTCGAA